>Ga0209979_1000063_pt1 | contig 189979 bp, 182 predicted proteins | sample AnhtaG_FD_183114 | JGI IMG/M metagenome (GOLD analysis project Ga0209979, IMG submission 183114) | Deep subsurface microbial communities from Anholt, Denmark to uncover new lineages of life (NeLLi) - Anholt_01485 metaG (SPAdes) (version 2) | ecosystem: Environmental > Aquatic > Marine >...
GCGGGGGATTGTGAGGGATGCGAGGGCAGCGAAGTGGCCCTTTATCCAATGGCTATACGCTCTGACGATGATAAGCGGCGAACTTGCCCCTACCTCCAGGCTTCCCAAGTATCGATTTCTAACTGAATTGCACAGTTTCAACCGTGGCACAAGATTAGGGAATTGCGATACAAATAAACACCTACTTCTTTCTGACGGGACTGAATACCCGCAAGGGGCCGAGGATAACACCCTGGCTGAAATCGCGTGTAAATTGAAGACCAGGCCAAGAGATGCTTGGGAGGGCAGCCTGTAAGGCAACTCAGGTAGGGAGCCTAACGGAAGTTGGCATTTTCAGTATTTATTGAATCGCGATAAAGGCAATAGTCTCCACTTTAATTTCAAATCCGTGCTGTCTTAGAACGTACATCCGATGGATAAAACAGTAAGTATCTGCTTGCTCTCAATTTCTTGGTCAATTATTGCAGTCAGTACCCCATCTGTGTATTGTTTCTGCGTACCGTCTGTGTCTATTGTTGTGTAATCAAACTGGAGGGCTAAAAACCATTTCCTCGGGAAATTATAACGCCCTTTCAAGGAAAAGAAAATAGCGTCCCCATCGCAGTCTCCCTCTGAAACCTTGGATCGTAAAATGTGATTATCCTCATCTTCTGCATCAACGATTGGCGAATAACCAAGGCTGGCTTCCACACTAAGCTCGCCTTTAGATTTGAGTTGTGTTCCAATTTCCATATAAGGGATGCTATATAGAACTTCATACGTTAACACCTTCCCGCTTACGTAATCGTGTCCTGGATCTACCCCGAAGTAATAATAATCTGAGGGATACCATTGATCTAAATTACTAACCTCGTAGTCGAAGTACTGGCGCATATATCCAAGTCCTGCGAAGAATGCCCAGCTTGATTTTTGGTAAAACTTGTATCGAAGATTGATATCTATTATCAATGCGTCAAGGTCTGCATCGCTCTCGGAGCATATATCAAGAGTGTCCTGTTCAGCCCACGGGTATCCCTCCAAAAAGTAGTATCCCCAGTCTGAATCTTTCATTTTCCCAGCGTCACTCGTAATGCTCTTTTTCACGCCTACGCTCGCTTTCCATGTCTCTGCGAACTCTATACTGCCTTCTATCGAAACCATGAAGACATCCAAGGGAAACTCCAGTTCGCTTATTGGAAAATGGAGCTCGTAACCCCCTGATGGAGTGGCTACTGTACCTCCAATCCGATAGGTAGTATCCCCGATCAGTTTGCCAATACCTACCATGATATCAATCTCAGGTCCTTGTGCTAAACCTTCAGGTTCAGATACCATAGGTGGGAAGAGTTCTCTTTCTTCCCCTGGTTGAGCCTTTCTTCTAACTATTCCCTGGATTGCACGATCCATGTCTTGAGGCGATAGTTTCCATTTGATGGCACAACAAATGATTCTATCTTCCGTACTGTATTTTGCTTTCATATTCTTGGAATAACTCTGGACCATATCCTCTATGAGATCATCGGTAATTTGAAAATTCTCAACCCTCCTTGCAATTGATGCGAAAACACGGGAAGACTCAAGGGCGTTCCTTATGGCCATATTGCGTGCATGGTTTCCTGCTTCAACCAAGCTTTCATTATCCTGGCGTTTATGACAGTATTTCCCTTCTATGCTCTCATCAGCAAAAAGGGAAGGTGAGATGAAGAAAATGGCAATAATGATGATAGGAACGCTAAGTTTTTTCACAATAGTCAGCCTCTTTTAAACCTTTGGTTAAGACAGCTTTGATTAAAAACCCCAGCTCTCTCTGTGAGAAATGGGGTTTTGATATTCAAGTTAATGGCGCCCTCGATCAGGGGTTACTTTGAGGGCTTTATGTTCTTTGAAAGTGGCAACTTCACTAGAGGTTATTGCTTGTCTTTCTTTTCGTTTTGTTAACAGGTTGTTCGCGTTTAGCGGACTCGGCATAATCAAAAACCCCATCTTTCAGCTCTATCTTATCCGTTTCCTTGTTGACGAGTTCGACTATGGACTCACAGGCGCTCATTACTCTTAGGTAGTAAAAATCTGATAAAGTATGTTCAGTGGGGACCCCTAAGTAATCTTCCAAAATTTCCTTGAATTTGCTTTTAGTCTTAGCCATATCGCCATACATGTTATGTATTCCTTTAATCTCGCTATCGGATCTACTAATGTTATCTAAAAATTTTTTGGCAAGCTCTTCTCCATTTTCCATTTTTTCGATAATTAGTAAATGAAGGGTATGAACAAAAAGCCCTGTAATAAGTACAGAACATTTCTCCATAGCTTCTTGAATTGAAACATTGAAATTTTTTGAAATAGACCTTGCTATTCGTCCAATAATATCATTCTTGGACTGTGCCAAAGAATGCAATAGGTGTGATTGTTTTGTTAATCTGTCCATCTCACTTTTAAAAGTAAAGGCGGGAAGCTTGTCTCACGGCCCAAATGGTTACAAAGACCGTTACAATCGGTGATTTCAGTAAGACTATGAAATGCGCATATCGGGTTAAGGTCTTGGCGGAAGTGCATGGGAATCGAACCCACCTGCCAGGGTATTAGCCCGGCACACCGGATTTGAAGTCCGGGAGCCCCACCAGTGAGCTTTCCACTTCCGAGCGTTGATTATATTTTCTCATTATTCTAATGTCAATAAGAGTAAAGCTCATCACCTACCACCTCCATATATCCACCAGAATGACACCCGTGATATGATGGGTTTTTCTTTTTCTAGCAGCACTGCTTTTCTTGCATAATTCATCGGTTAGTTCCCGCATCTTCAATCAGTTTGAAATCAAGGTCTATAACTGGTATACATTTAACCGAGAAGGCCTTTCATTGTCTAGGCTATATTTTTTAAGATAAGGAGCGGAGTATTTCATTATGATTAAACTGGTCCTCGTCAGACATGGTCAGAGCACGTGGAACCTGGAAAACAGGTTTACCGGATGGACAGATGTAGGTCTTTCCGAGCTCGGTATAGAGGAGGCCAGGTCTGCTGCCCGGCTACTTTTGGAGGGGAAGTATACCTTTGATATTGCATATACCTCTGTTCTTAAACGGGCTATCCAGACGCTGTGGATTATCTTAGAGGAGATGGATTTAATGTGGATCCCGGTATACAAGAGCTGGAGGCTTAACGAAAGGCACTATGGTGCCCTGCAGGGATTGAATAAGTCTGAAATAGCCGCCAAACACGGAGACGATCAGGTTCTTTTATGGCGACGAGGCTATGACATCAGGCCACCCGAGCTGGATAGAAATGACAGCAGGTATCCGGGAAAGGATCCCAGATATGCAGGTCTTGAAGAAAAGGATATTCCCCTGACCGAATGCTTGAAGGACACTGTTGATCGATTCTTGCCTTACTGGCATAATACCATTGCCCTAAACCTCAAAACGGGAAACAGGATTTTGATTGCAGCGCACGGAAACAGCCTGCGGGCACTGGTCATGTACCTGGACAACGTTTCCGAGGAGAAGATTGTTGGCCTTAATATCCCAACAGGTATCCCCCTGGTATACGAATTAGATGACAATCTGAAGGCAATCAATCATTATTATCTAGGAGACCCTGAGGTGGCAAAAAAGGCTGCTGAGGCAGTAGCAAACCAGGCCAAACAATAGTTCCCCAGGGTGCAGGACTCATTTCCCGGAGTTACCTATGATGAATGAGATGCATAAAATACATATGACAGATAAAGGCCTTAGGGTACCCGAGGAGCCGATAATACCCTTTATTGAGGGAGATGGAATTGGTGTTGATATCTGGAGGGCAGCCTTCCCTGTCTGTGAAAAGGCCGTAGAAAGAGCATTTAAGGGAAAGAGAAGGATCCAATGGCAAGAGGTGCTTGCTGGGGAGAAGGCATTCAGGGAGAGGGGAGAGTGGCTCCCTCAGGATACCCTGGAGGCCTTTGGCGGATATCTTGTAGGAATAAAGGGTCCCCTTACCACACCAGTGGGTGAAGGAATCAGAAGCCTTAATGTCTTTCTTCGTCAGAACTTGGATCTGTACGTGTGCCTGAGGCCCATACGGCACATTGAAGGCGTTCCCTCTCCAGTGAGAAGACCCGATCTCGTAGATATGATTGTCTTTCGGGAGAATACCGAGGATGTGTATGCTGGATTTGAATTTAGTCAGGGGAGCCCTGAGGCCCTCGATCTAATCAGGGGCATACAAGATAAGTATGGATGGGATATAAAGACCGACTCAGGTATAGGCCTCAAGCCGATAAGTCGATCAAATAGCCGCCGTCTCCTGAGGGCCGCCTTCAATTACGCTATTAATCATGGTCGGAAGAGTGTTACCATTGTTCATAAGGGAAATATTCAAAAATTTACAGAGGGGGCCTTCAGAAACTGGGGTTTTGAGCTGGCAAAAGAGGAGTACGGCGATAAACTAATCCCTTATGAGGAATGTGGAGGCGATCCCCCGAACGGAAAAGTAGTTCTTAAGGAATGTATGGCCGACATATTTTTTCAACGGGCCCTCACCAGGCCTGATGAGTTCGACGTAATAGCTACTATGAATCTTAACGGTGATTATATCTCTGACGCATTAGCCGCGCAGGTAGGAGGAGTAGGGCTGGCCCCAGGGGCAAACATTAATTTTGAGACGGGCCATGCCATTTTCGAGGCAACCCACGGCACCGCCCCTGTTCATGCCGGCCTAAATAAGGCAAATCCCACATCTCTCCTATTAAGTGGGGCCCTCCTATTTGACTATATAGGATGGCACGAAGCAGCCCTCCTTATCGAGGATGCCTTAAAGACGACCTTCAGTCAAAAAACTGTCACCTATGATCTGGCCAGGCTAATGAAAGAGGCTACTGAAGTCTCCTGCTCCCGTTTTGCTGAATTGGTCTGTGAAAATATGGGGGGTTAGCCCTTTAGGTAATTGATAAGCCCTCCAGAGGTTAAGATCTCTCGCTCCCTGCTCGAGATCTCCAGCCTGGCAAAAATAATCCTCCTTCCGACACTAATGTTTATTCTCTCTTTGCCTGACAGGACCAAATCCCTTATGCCCTTGATCTTAAGCCGGTCACCAACCTTGATACGATCGTAATCTTTAGCATGCTCAAAGGTGAGAGGGATTATCCCGAAATTGATCAGGTTGGCCTTATGTATCCTGGCAAAGCTCTTTACCAGCTTCAGCCTCACACCCAGATACCTGGGTGCTAGGGCGGCGTGTTCCCTTGAAGAGCCCTGTCCATAGTTGACGCCAGCAGCTATAGCTACTTCCTTTTCCCTGACAGCCTTGACCACAAATTGGGGATCCACGTTTTCAAAAACATGCTTGCTGATTGCCTGGATATTACTCCTTAAAGGGAGTATATGGTTACCAGCAGGCATGATATGATCCGTTGTGATATTATCACCCAACTTGAGTATAATCCTTAGATTGATATCCTGAGGAAGAGATGTGAATAGGGGAAGGGGCTTTATATTTGGCCCCATGATAATTCGACGATCCTGGTTATTCACCTTTGGGGGGATAATGAGCCTATCATTTATAACAATATCGTATTCACTTTTTAACGAAGGGTACTCACCTAAATCCCTCGGGTCTGTTACGCACCCCCTTATGGCCGAGGCAATGCCTGTCTCCGGGCTCACCAAATACACCTCGTCATCTTTTGTGCCGCTTCGTCCAGGGAAATTTCTGGGGAATGTCCTGAGAGAAATCATACTGGTGGCAGGGGCCTGTCCCATGCCAATACAGCCCAGACACCCAGATTGATGCACTCTAGCACCTCCTCTTATCAAATCAGTAAGGCCTGCCCTTAAGGCCAAATTTTCCAATATCTGATTACTTCCCGGGCTGATCTCCAAACTAACATCCTCATGAATCCTATCCTTTTTAAGAACGCCTGCGACCATCATGAGGTCCCTGAGATATGCATTGGAGCATGAGCCTATCAAGACCTGGCATACCGGTTTACCGGCGAGCTCTCTTACTGGATAAACATTATCCGGTGAAGATGGTGCAGCGACCAGTGGCGTTAATGTGCTCAGATCGATCTCTTCTATATGATTGTATTCAGCCCCTTGCTGAGCCGATATCTCTATCCAGGTTTCGCCCCTTCCTTGGGACTCAAGGAATGCCCTGGTATGACTGTCAGATGGAAACAGAGAACTGGTTGCACCCAGCTCTGATCCCATATTTGCCATGACAGCCCTTTGAGAGATAGTTATCGACTCCAATCCAGGGCCAAAGTACTCTACGATATATCCTGCAGCCCCTTGTACGGTAAGCCTCCTCAATAGTTCCAGGACAATATCCTTAGCAGACACCCAGGCAGGCAGTTTTCCTGTCAGCCTTACACCCATGATTTTTGGATAACGCAAATAGAAGGCTCCCCCGGCCATGGCAGCGGCAACGTCAAGCCCTCCAGCACCTATTGCCAGCATAGCGCACGCCCCGCCGGTTGGGGTGTGACTATCGGATCCTAGAAGGGTCTTGCCTGGAGTGCTAAATCGTTCAAGGTGTACAATATGAGAGATACCATTTCCCGGTTTAGAGAAATATAGGCCGTATTTGGCTGCCACAGACTGCAGGAATAGATGATCATCTGCATTTTTATTATCTGTTTGAATCAGATTGTGATCAACATAGCTTACGGATAACTCTGTCTTCACTTGATCAATCCCCAGGGCGACCAGCTCCAAATAAGTCAGGGTCCCTGTGGCATCCTGGGTAAGGGTCTGATCTATTTTCAAGGCGATATTCTCGCCCGGCTCAGGCCGGCCTTCCATAATATGTTCCTGTATTATCTGATCAGTCAGTGTGTCCATTTTTTCCTGTCCGCTGAATTCTCGGTACCGAGGATACAATAATATCTCTTGACAAGCAATAAAGGAGTAAACCCTGTTACAACTTGAGATGCTTCAGCCTACCACGTGTCAAGAAGCGGCATACCATTTTGGGTGCTGACCCCGTACTTCTGCACACTGGACTCTGACAGGGGAAGGCTTAAGAGTTTGAAAATCTCGCCCTAACATGTTAGGAAAGTTTGATTAAGTAGATAGAATGTCGAGATGTGTACCACAGACAGGTAAAATCCCAAGGAAAAGGTAAGGTATGCGGACTGCAGCGGCCCTGAAAACGATATTGAACAGGATAGACGGACGGGGATACAAGGCATATAAGGACATAGAGGGCAAATATGACTGCAGGGAGTACATTCTCTTCGTGGACCATGTCCAGGGTGATCCCTTTGCTTCACCTAGCCATGTGCGGGTGCAGGTCCCCCAGAAGACCGCTGGATTCCCGAGGGACACATACTCCACCAAAAGCCGGGAGGTGGCCTTGCGGGACTTTCTTACCCGGAGATTCCTTGAGGCCTCAAGAAGGTTTTGTAAGGGCAACCGAGGAACCGGAAAAAGCGGGATAATAGTAATAGATCGACCGAGGCAGGAGATCTTGGAGCGCACCTCAGCGTTTATTACCGATGAATATGTGGAGGCCAGGTTCGTTATGGGACTTCCGGCCTTTGGGAGAAGAATTTCAGGTAGAGATGCTGAGGCTATGTTCTTCGAGGAGCTTCCCCGGATCATACAGGCTTCCCTCCTCTACGAGCACCTCTCCGAGAAGTCACTCCACGAACATATAGAGACATCTGAAGACGCCGACTTTTTGAGGGATCAGTTGGATCAGTCGTGTCTTGTGGCTTTCGTGGCTGATGGGGCAATCCTCCCCCGAGCGAGCGGGGTAGACCCACGTCCGCTTACCGAGGGTCGGATTATAGCCTTTCAGTCCCCGAAGTCCCTTCGGGTCAAGGTAGATTTACCGAACCGAGGTGCTATCACCGGGATGGGGATACCTAAGGGCGTCACCCTCATTGTTGGTGGTGGATACCACGGTAAGTCCACGCTCCTCAGGGCCTTAGAACTGGGCATATATAATCATATAGCAGGGGACGGAAGGCAATTCGTTGTGAGCAATCCCTATACCGTTAAAATCAGAGCTGAGGATGGTCGATACATCGAGAAGGTTGACATTTCTGCCTTCATAGCCAATCTTCCCTTTGGTCAAGATACTCAGGCGTTTTCGACAGAAGATGCCAGCGGGAGCACCTCCCAGGCTGCCAATATCATAGAGGCCCTGGAAGTGGGGGCACAGGTGCTCCTCATAGATGAGGACACTTCGGCTACCAACTTCATGATAAGGGACCGAAGGATGCAGGAGTTGGTGTCCAAGGATAAAGAACCGATCACCCCTTTCATAGATAAGATCCGCCAGATTTACCACGACCTTGACATCTCGACTATCTTGGCAATAGGGGGATCAGGGGATTACTTCGACGTTGCCGATCTTGTTATCTGTATGGTGGAGTACAAGCCTTACGACTTGACTGTAAAGGCCCGTACTATCGCGGAGAAACATAGGTCTGGGCGCATACCTGAAGGTGGAGAATCCTTCGGGAGGATCATTGAGCGAATCCCCTTAGCACATAGTTTCGACCCCAGCAAGGGCAAGAGAGAGGTCAAGATCTCATCCAAAGGTCTACAGTCTATAGTCTTCGGTACTCATGCAATAGACCTTGGGGCTGTGGAGCAATTGGTTGATATAAGCCAGACAAGGGCTATAGGTGGTGCTATATATTATGCCACCAAATACATGGACGGAAGAAGGACACTAGAGGAGATAATTAATGCTGTGTTGAAGGGCACAAAGGAGAACGGCCTGGATGTGCTCGGTCATAGGCCGGCAGGAGATTACGCGGAATTCAGGGGATTGGAGTTTGCTGCTGCTATAAACCGCCTCAGGACACTTTCGGTCCGAAAAAAGGCGTAAATTGTCCGAAGTCACACGCTGCATACGCGCAGCATCGCTAACGGAACTTAACGACAATAATCCTTGTCTAGAATAAGGAGTCATGACTATGAAGCGTATCAGTTGGAAGATTATCTTAGGTTTATCCTTAATTCTATTATCCATATTTTTTTATCTCATTCACTATGTAATCTTTAGAGATCCTCACCATATCTTCATTTATCTGATAGGGGATATTGCCTTTGTGTTTATCGAGGTTTTGCTGGTTACGCTGATAATCCACCAGCTATTGAATATGAGGGAAAAACGGGCCCGGCTAGAAAAGTTGAATATGGTCATAGGAGCCTTCTTTAGTGAAGTGGGAACAGAACTGGTTACATATTTTTCCGATTTTGACCCTAAGTTGGATAATATTAGAAAAGAACTTATTGTAACCACTGATTGGTCTGAGCAAGAATTTTCTCGTGTCAGCAAGCGTCTTAAGAAGTACGATTATGAAGTTGAGATTCAAAAGGTCGAACTGGGATACTTACGCGGTTTCCTTATGGAAAAGAGGAATTTTTTACTCCGATTATTGGAAAATCCAAATCTGCTTGAACACGAATCTTTTACAGATCTTCTTCGCGCGGTTTTTCATCTGAACGAAGAATTGCAGAGCAGGGAAAATATTCGAGAGTCGCCTGATACCGACTGTGAACATCTCGCTGGCGATATAAAAAGAGCATACATCTTACTAGTCCATGAATGGGTTGATTATATGAAGCATTTGAAGGATAACTATCCTTATCTCTTTTCCCTTGCCATGAGAACCAACCCTTTTGATCAGAGTGCGTCACCGGTAGTAAAGTGAAGGGGTCTAGCCTTATACGCGAAGGGTTCCCAATTGCCAGGAAAGTATCGCCAAGAGAAGCCCTGGAATAATGGTGGGAAGAGGGGAGGGGACCCAGGTAAAGTGAGCCATCCGAAAGGGCCTGACAGGCAGAGCATGAGAAGTGTTTCCCTATCAGGTATGCAGTGGAATAGAACGCTTTTTTAAATTTTCAAGAACAAATGCATATGGTTCCAAATATTCTATCTCTAATTCCTCTGGTCTGATCTCATATTCCTTCAGCTTTTGATTGATCTTTCCTATACCTTCAGGCCCAAATGTTTCATACATGATAGCAGGCCAGGCATTGATTCCATTTCTAATCAGACCCCTTAAACCGTTTATAGGGATATCAAAAAATCTTCTTTCCACGCCAGATATGACCTCAAAGCTCTCTTCGTCGAAACCTTTGAGAGCAAACCTGACTTCCAACCTTTTAAAGCGAGAAAGCCTTCTGACAAATCCCGGCTCACAGCCAAGGAGCAGACCATTCGTTTCCAGAATAAAATCAAGCCTTGGATTTGCATTGTATATACCTTCTAACACCTGATAAAGATGTTCAAAGGATTGCTCACCAAGGATCGGTTCAGCACCGCTTAGTCTTACCTTATTAAATCCTTTTCTTTTGATGATGGACAGGAGCGTATTTGCAACCTGATCGGGTGAATAATAGGTCTCCCTGCTCAGTTCTGGATGCAAGTTCCTTGCATAATTCCAGCAATAGGCACATAGAAAGGGGCAACCAACAGTGTCAGCAGTGGCTATACCACCATAATATCTTGCTGGCCTGAATCTATAATATTTCCTTGCTAGGCCTTCCATAACCAGTTCTTCAACCTCTTTTGCCCTCTTTAAGGGATCAAACGGCTGACCGAGCATTATAAAAAACCTCTAAAACTCTCTTTTTATCACCTATTTATCGAGAAATAATAAGTTACTTTAAGAATAATACAAATCCCATTGTAATCGTAACGTTTCTGATGAGAATTTAACGTAGACATCTCCAATAATGCCCGAGATTTCTTTTGATTTCCGTTACAACCGACTTGGTGGCATCAAGGGATGGATCGGTTTTAAATCTTGGGGGGATTAAACCTACTTCTTCTGCGGTAATCTTGATATCTGCAAGGCCACTAATTAAAGCCAACCAGGCGTAGGGCAGGACCGTTTTGTTATAACCAGAAGCGATTAGATCAATGACTTTTCCCTCACAGATTTTACTTATTTCACTAACCTTATTTCCTATCATCTTGAAGCCCTTTACTGGTAGGCCTAATTGAGTAAGCGCATCGTCGAAATGGGGATCCGATCCTCCATTTCTAATGATTATCTGAGGCTTGAATTCTTGAGCTACTGGCTGAACTACCTCATCGAAGACAAGTTGATAAGAATCATAGCCTGCATCGATAGGAAGTGGGACATTGACGGTGAACCCCTTTCCATTGTTTGAACCGACATGATGTATGAACCCAGTTCCAGGGTAAAGGGTCATGGGATCCTGATGAAGATCGATGAACAGGACCTTGGGGTCAGCATAAAAGTACCTGCAAGTACCATTACCAGCATGGGCATCGGTGTCCAAGATCAATATCCTCTCCAACCTGTGTCTGTCTATTAAATATCTGGCTGCAAAGGCAACATCATTGTAGATACAGAACCCTTCCCCATAGTTCTCCTGCGCATGATGCATTCCCCCACCGATAGAGACTGCCCTTTTGAATTTGTCTTCGGCAATAAGATCAGCAGCCAGCTTTGCCTGGCCAACTATCAGCCTTGCTGCCTCTTCGACCTTTCCTGGTCTTCCTTTCGGCCTATTGTCTCCACTGTGAAAGCGATAGAAATCCCCATCATAGTACAAACCTGAACTGGCAGCCCTGAAATAGGTCTTGGTAAAATCAAGGTAATCTGGTTTACATATTTTCAATAAATCTTCATCAAGGGCCCATTCTGCCTCTATAATCTGGTAAGAGGCATCGGTTAGGTTTTCGCGCAGAAACTGGCCAAATATCTCATACCGGTCCCCCCTGAAGCAATGACCCGGCCCAAAATCATACTCTTTTAGCTCATCTCTATAAAGAATGGCTATTGTCATTGTTATGGCCTTTTCAATTGCTGTTACCCGAGGCCTATTGAATATGCCTCCAGGTTAACTCCAAATCTACAGTCTCTTTGCCTCCTGGACTATCCCAGGCAAGATCTCACCAGCTTTTCCTTGGATGAGATAATTCGAGATCCCTTCTTCAGTTAATGGGGTCGGTTCTGCATTTACTTCGATAATGGTGGTGAAGGGTACTTGTTTAACCAGATACAAGCCAGATTCCATTTTAATTTCCTCTTCCGTCATGTGCTTCTTGGCCAAGCGTGGAAGCTGAGCAAATGGGTAAACCACTGCTGAGGTGCCACAAATTAGCATGACATCACACTTCCAGGCTTCCTCCTGACTGCGCTTAGCTGCATCTATAGGGATCGGCTCTTTAAAATGGACTATATCTGATTTTATCACTCCTCCGCACTTGCACAGAGGTGGGAGTTTTTCTTCTTCTCTTAGTTGTTCCAAATCTATTTCTTTAATGCCAGACCTTGAACCACATTTGCTACATCTCAGTTTGAAATAGCTACCGTGGTACTCTATAAGATTTCTGGATCCAGCCTTCTCATGTAAGCCGTCGATATTTTGAGTTATGAGACATTTCAAAATACCCATTTTTTCAAGCTCGGCTAAGGCATAATGACCCGGATTAGGTTTTGCTTCCTCTAAATCCCCCAACAGAGAAGGGGTACTCAGCCTGTCCTCCCAGTATCCCTTTGGGTCTTCTAGGAATTTCTCATAACTTTGATAGGCCTTTTTTTCTGCCTGAAGGTCTTTTCTCCAGATTCCGGAGGGTCCCCTGAAATCCGGGATACCAGATTCAGTGGAAATACCAGCACCAGATAAGGCTATAGCATAGTTTGCCTTTTTTAAGTCCTCAGCTGCCCTTTTAACTAAATCCCTTATCTTCAGTTCCATTTTGCTCCTCTGACAATTGATTGAGTTTTGCTACAGGCCAGTGAACTGTTAGAAGATCGCTTTGACATAAAAGAAAAGCATGATTCCAGAGAAGGCCAGTTTTAGTCCAATGACCACCATGTTCCCAACAAATACGCCCCAACCCGCTCGCAATGCCTTCTTCCCTTCCATTCCACCTACTAGCTCAGCAACCGATGCGCCTACAATCGCACCGATGAACATTCCCCAGGGCGGGAGCAAGAAAAGCCCGATGAGCATTCCAATAATTGAACCCCATACACCTGATTTTGATGCCCCATATTTTCTTGCCCCTGCGGCAGGAGCAACATAGTCCAAGATAGTCACCAGTATCATCAAGCCTGCCATGATGATCAAGAACCCCCAACTAAATGGTTCCCAATTTTTGGCGTAGGAAAGAATGATTAAGGCTAAGAAACTGAGAGGAGGTCCTGGAATAAGAGGCAAAATGCACCCGACGAGACCGACCAGTGCGAGAATCAACCCAAGGACTAGTAATACGATCGTCAAATCTGGGCTCCCTGTTGGATTATTGAAGGGCAAAGGTTAAATTTTAAATTACTGACCAGTCTCTGAATTATCAATCAAAAAATGGCCATAGGCCGAAGTCCTCATTTCAAGCTGCCTGCCTTTACTGGATCTGGCTATGTAGTTCACGGTTTTCTGTGGCCCTGCGAGATCTCAGTCAGGGCAGGTTATTGTCCTCACCGCTTGCGAAAATAGCACCACCTAACCGAAATACAGATATTGATTAGAATGGAAATTATGGGTAGAATGGATTAATCTACATAATGGGTTATGATAGCATGGGTGTGAGTATTACTGATATTAACGGGATTTGTGTTGGGCATGCATCTGATTTTGAGGGGCTGACTGGAGTAACGGTTATACTTGCTCCGTCTGGCATGACGGGTGGAGTCAATATCAGTGGATTTGCCACAAGCACAAGACAGATTGATGCGCTGAGCCCCCTTCATGTTGTACCAAAGGTCCATGCAATATGTATAGCGGGTGGGAGTGCGTACGGGCTTGATGCCGCCTCAGGTGTAATGAGTTACCTTGAAGAGAAGGGTAGCGGATTTGATGTTGGGGTAGCCCGGATTCCCATAGTACCAACTGCTGCAATTTTTGATCTTAGAGTAGGTTCAGCAAAGAGAAGACCTGACAAAGATATGGGCTATCTGGCATGTCAGCAGACATCTCATGGAAAGGCTGCTGAAGGCTCTGTAGGGGCAGGAACTGGGGCAACGGTAGGCAAGTTTTATGGGATCGAACAGGCAATGAAGGGTGGGGTAGGTATAGCAGCAGATGCACAGGACAGTGATTTAATAGTAGCGGCAGTAGCTGTAGTAAATGCCTTTGGAGATGTAAAAGACCCATTTACCGGAAGGATCCTGGCCGGAGCCAGAAAGGATAAGGATAGCAAGGAATTTGCAGATACAGCAGAACTCATGAGAAAAGGGGTTGGACGGCCCGTATCAGCGTTTCAGAATACTACGGTTGGTGTCATTGTTACCAATGCAAAACTACATAAACAAAGTGCCTCAACTGTGGCAAGGATGGCCAGCCTTGGGATGGCAAGGTCTATCAGCCCGGCGCAGACCCTCTATGATGGTGATATTGTTTTTGTATTGGCATCTGGTGAGATTGAGGTTGATTACCATACGGTGGGACTGATGGCTGAAGAGACCCTCATAAGGGCAATAATCAGGGGGGTCACCAGGGCCAAAGCGATAAAAGGAATACCATCATTTCTGAGCCTGAGACAGTAATTGAGACAAGGCCCTTAATTGCATTTCACCCACTCCCTTACCATGTTAGATTTTTCCCTTGATCGCCCCATAATATCTTCGACATCTAAGGTATAGAGCCTTCTGTCCTCCATAACAAGATTCCCATCTATGATCGAATGTTTTACATCATGACCACTCGCAGCATAGACAAGGTGCGAATAGGGATTATACATTGGAATAAGATGGGGCCTATTGAGGTCAATCACTATCAGATCAGCCCTTTTGCCTACCTCCAATGATCCCGTTATTTTCTCAAGCCCGAGGGCCCTGGCGCCATCTATAGTTGCCATTTTGATAAGAGTTTGGGCATCCATGACTGTAGGGTCGAGCTTATGTGCCTTATGTAGTTTAGCGGCCATGTCCATCTCACCAAAAAGATCAAGGTTGTTATTGGAGGCACATCCATCAGTACCTAGACCGACCGTTATGCCTTTGGCTATCATCTCAGGAACAGGGGCTATGCCTGAGGCAAGTTTCATATTGCTCTCCGGATTATGAACTACGCTTACCTTATGTTCCGCAAGTAATTCTATCTCGGATTCACTGACATGGACACAGTGATCCAAAATGAGGTGGGGACCCAAAAGACCAAGATCTTCTAAGTGCTGAGCAGGTCTTTTTCCAAATCTCTTTTCTACTCCCTCCAATTCATCTTTTGACTCTGAGAGGTGAAGGATAAGGGGAACACCCTTTCTAAGGGCCAAATCATTGGCCTTGAGTAAAAGTTCGACTCCGCAGGTGAATAAAGAGTGTGGTTCGACTGCTATGTTTATAAGGGAATCTCCCTTCCATCTTTCAATCAATCCCTCTGTATAGATAAATCCCTTCTCTATTATTCCATAGTTTGGTGAGGGAAAATCGTAGAGGACCTCTCCAACCAGACACCTTATCCCGGCCTCCTTCGCGGCCCTCGCTACCTCCTCCTCAAAGAGATACATATCACAGAACGTCGTAGTTCCGGACATTATCATCTCCGCGCAGGCCAAAAGGGTTCCAACCCTAACAAAATCACCATCCATCTTCCCCTCTGCAGGAAAAATGTAATTATGCAACCAATCCATAAGGGGAAGATCATCGGCTAGACCCCTGAAAAGGGTCATAGCTGCATGGGTATGCCCATTTATAAGACCAGGAAGTATCAGGCCACCTTCGGCATCAAGCTCCTTTTCTGCACTTATTGAGGCCTTTTTATCCTTTCCAATATAATCTATCGTATTGCCTGATATAGTTAAAAGACCATTGGGGATAATCCTATCCTGATCATCCATGGTAAGAATAGTCCCATTATATACCAAGGTATCTGCCCTGGTCATTTGTCCAGATCCATGACGATCTTCGTGAGTAATCTAGCTAAGGATGGGGACGCCTTTGTGGCATTAGCAATGACCTCCTCAATTGAGATGGGGGTCATGCAATCAGGGATATTGATATTGGTGATAGCTACAATGGCCAATACTTTTAGCCTGGAATGAACAGCCACGATAACCTCATTAACAGTTGACATCCCTATCGCATCGGCACCTATATTTCTTAGGAATCTTGTCTCAGCAGGTGTTTCAAGGCTTGGGCCGGTTATACCCACATAGACACCTTCATTCAGATTGACCCCTTCTTCTATTGCCTTTTTCCTGGCTAAGGCTATTAGGTCCTTATCGTAGGCAGAGGTCATATCAGGAAACCTGGGCCCAAATTCCCCCAAATTTTCTCCGATAAGGGGATTATGCCCGGTTAGATTTATGTGATCTGTCACGAGCATCAATTCTCCTGGTGCAAAATTAGGGTTTAATCCGCCAGCAGCACTGGAAATAAAAAGGTACTTCACCCCTAGGGTCGCCATAACCCTGACTGGAAATGTAACCTCATTAACCGTATATCCCTCGTAGATATGAAATCTTCCCTGCATGGCAAGGGTTGGCTTTCCGGCTATACTGCCAGAGACAAGGATACCAGCATGGCCAGCAGCAGTTGATTTTGGAAAATGAGGTATCTCTTCATAAGAAATGTCTTGATCGATCTCCATGATATCGGTCAGGCTCGCAAGACCCGTACCCGTAATCATCCCTATGAGGGGTTCCCCCTTTATTTTCTCCCTTATAGAATCGGCCGCCTCAGTTATCTTCTGAAACATCCTGCTTTCACCACCAAATCTGTAAACTAATTAGATTAGATAAATAATAAAGTCAACACAGCTTACCAATTTTATCCTTGACCCGCCCTCAATAGCTCTCTAGTATGCCCTAAACAAGGGAATTGTGAGGGTTAACCCTCCCATTGATAGGCAAAAAATGCATTCTATGATCGATGATCTTTTAAATCCAGTCCTTCTTCCAGATAAAACGGAAAAGGTGTCCCTTATTCAGACGCATATCTCTCTTGTTATAATTGCAGATGAATTTGTATATAAGGTAAAAAAGCCGGTCAATTTTGGATTTCTAGACTTTTCAACCCTCAAAAAAAGGCGCTATTACTGTCATCAAGAGATCATACTGAACAGGCGGTTATCAAAGGACATATACATAGGTGTGCTGCCAATATTCTATGATGGCAAAGTCTACACGATGGGAAGAGGGAAGGGGAGGATTGCGGAATACGCAGTTAAAATGAAAAGGCTCCCTGATGAAATGCTCATGAAATCAGTATTTCTTCGGGGAGAACTAAAGGGTGAAGATCTAAGAAAGATTGCCACGGTACTTGCAAGATTTCATCTAGGTGCCCGAAATTCCGCTTCTATTGACACATTTGGCGAACCGGAAAGCTTCAAGGTAAATACCGATGAGAACTTTGCACAGACCCAGAAATACATTGAAACAACAATTCAAAGAAAAGACTTCAACGCAATAAGGAGATGGACAACAAGCTTTTACAATTCAAACAGGGAACTTTTCCTGGGGAGGATAAAGGCCAAGAATATCAGGGACTGCCATGGTGATCTTCACATGGAACATATCTGCCTTACAGAGGACCTGCCGATATTTGATTGTATTGAATTTAACAAGAGATTCAGATATAGTGATTGTGTCTCGGACATTGCCTTTCTCTTGATGGATCTGGAATATCACGGAGGGAATGCCTTTTCTAGGCTGCTGTTGGATTTCTACAAGGAAATGGCAGGCGAAGAAGCCAAGGTAGATTCCTTGCTGACCTTTTATAAGGTTTATCGGGCCTTTGTCAGGGGAAAGGTGAGCAGTTTTCAGCTTGACGACGAAAGCATAGGAATAGAAAAAAAGGAGGAGGCTATACAGATAGCAAGAAGATATTTTGGTCTTGCAAGGTCTTATGTGGAATGAGCTCATTATGAAAGAACCTTTTGTAGATTTTATGAAGGGGGAATTGGTGCCTGACACGGTACTTATAGCGTGTGGGCTTCCAGGCTCCTACAAAACAGAAACCACAGAGGTTATCGCTGAGCTTAAGGGGTATAAAATATTAAGGACCGACCTCATTAGGCTTGAAGTGTTAAAAGATGAGGACATCTTTGATGAGAAGGCTGCATCCAATATGAAAAAAAGGGGGCTTGTCTATGACAAAATGTTTTCCCGTACAGATAGGCTTGCAGGCAAAGATGAAGGGATCATCCTGGATGCCACCTTTATCACCCAGGCGCTCAGAAGGAGGGCTGCCGAGATAGCTGCAAGACATAACAAGGTCTTTGTCATCCAACAAACACAATGTCCTCAAGCTGTTTCTCTGAGAAGGATATCAGAAAGAACCAGGGAAAACTATGAATCAAATGCCCTGACCGAACAGGCCTATCTCAATAATAAGAAGAGATTCCAGCCAGTTGATCTGGAGGACTTGAAAGGTCTATATCCCTCACTAAACATCATACATCTCCTGGTGGATACTACCTCTGATTTGGTTGATGAGTGGTCAGTAATTGGCAAGGTAACACGATAATTAGATCTCCGAACAATCATGAGCGTTCTCCTGAGTAATGGGAAAGATACCAACTCATGATTGTCGTGTTCATGAGGTTCATCGGCTTTAACACAACAAACTTAAAAAATTACCACAAAAAGGTAGCATGATAAAAACATGGGCAAATTTGGGATCTTGAGTTGTAAAAACGGGCAATGATGGAGTTAACAAAATTACCTAAATCAGTAGGGATAATCTTTAAACACAATTTCGAGCCTGCAAGAACGGAGTGTCAACGCCTAAAGGATTGGTTTACACAAAGAGGAGTGACCGTCTATACAGAAGAAATGGCATCCAGGTCCTATCTAAGCCAATGTCTTGAGGAGGAAACAGGTATACCAGATACAGTGGACTGGGTTGTGGTGTTGGGTGGGGATGGGACATTGCTGGGGGCTGCCCGGAAGGTCGGGCGATATGGTGTACCTATTTTGGGCATTAATCTTGGAGGCTTAGGTTTTTTAACAGAGATACCTTTAAAAAGGCTCTATAAGGACATGGAAAAGCTTATCGGCGGAGAGATAGAGATTGAAACCAGACTTATGTTGGAGGCCAGTGTCTTAAGGGATAACGAGGAAAAGTGTCGGTTTTCGGTCTTAAACGATGTAGTTATCAACAAGGGTGCATTGGCCAGAATTATCGATCTTAGGGTTTCTATCGATGGTCGGTTTCTGAGCACCTTTAGGGCAGATGGGCTGATAGTATCCTCTCCCACAGGCTCAACAGGTTATAACCTTTCTGCTGGAGGCCCGATACTCTACCCAAATTTAGAGGCATTGATATTGACACCAATATGCCCCTTTGCATTGACGCAGAGGCCCATTATTCTACCATATACATCAGTCATAGAGATTAAGATGGGAGAAAATAGCGAGAAAGTAACCCTTACCTTTGATGGCCAGGTTGGCTTCGATCTAATGGATAATGACAGGATTATTGTCTCTAAGTCAAAAAAGAAGCTGAAACTCATTAAATCTCCTGATCAGGACTATTTTGATATTTTGAGGACAAAACTGAAATGGGGTGAATCCTCTTACAACAAGACAAGCGGGTAAGTACACCTTGTTTATAGATAGGAAGGAGATATGTTATTTACAATGGATAATAGAGTCTTATGATGGGATGGCCTCCATGAGAACTATTAATCCCACAAATGGGGAGGTTGAGATCTCCATATCCCCAGGGTGCAAGGAAGAAATCTCTTCACTTATCAAATATCTAAAGGACGAGGGGAGCATTCATGTTAAGGCAGAGAAATCCCATCCATAGGATGGTGAGCACCTCTGTGATCTTTATGATTGCATTTTCTGGCCAATATGCTTGAACCTGCTGACAATTTCTCAGCTCCAGTAATCGACTACTTTGATGTTTCCTTAGAGAGAACCCTTTTTCGTGTCAAGAGGCAAACATTTCTCTTAGGGTAGACAGGGACCGCATCTTTTATGACCAGCTTGCTTATGGCCTGTTTTCTATAAAGACAGGAAATGTTGAAAAGACTATCATCAAGGGTTTGACAAGGCAGGAGAGATAAGTTGACCGAGTTATTTTACATAAAGACCTTCGGCTGTCAGATGAATGAGCATGATTCCGACTCCATCAGCCAGATCCTTATTAACGAAGGGTATAGGCAAACGGAGAGCATTAAAGATGCTCACATTATCTTGGTCAATACCTGCGCAGTCAGAGAGAAGGCTGAAGAAAAGGCATTGAGCCTTATTGGTCGATTCTCTCATTTAAGAAGAAAGAAACCACATTTGATTACCGGCGTCATTGGATGTGTAGCCCAGGAAAGGGGCGTAAACCTCTTAAAACGGTTCCCCTATCTTGATCTAATTTTGGGCCCACGAAATATCTATCAAATAGACAAATCCCTCTCTCAGATCAAGAAAGAAAGGGAAAGGGTTTCCTCTCTCGATTTGGCCTGTGAGCTCACCTCATTTCCCAAGTGCAACGGTTATTTCAAAGGGAGGGTTACAAGCTTTTTAAAGATTATGGAAGGATGTGATAATTTTTGTACCTATTGCATTGTTCCTTTTGTTAGAGGTAGGGAGACAAGCCTGCCAGCAGAAAAAATTATTGATGAGGCTAAACATTTAGTGAGTCAAGGTATAAAGGAGATCACCCTTATAGGACAGAATGTAAACTCCTACAACGTGAGAGACAAGGCTTTGCCAACATTTCCTGGCTTACTCAATGAGCTGGATAGTATACCAGGCTTAGAAAGGCTTCGCTTCACAACTTCTCATCCCAAGAATTTGTCCGATGAACTAATAGATCTTTTTGCAGAATCAAAAAGCCTCTGTCCGCACATGCACTTGCCGGTTCAATCAGGCTCGAATAACATACTGAAGCTTATGAGCAGGGGATATACCAGAGATAGATATATTGATTTGATAGAACGCCTAAGAAAGACAAGGCCTGGTATAACAATTACAAGCGATATGATTGTTGGTTTTCCAGGGGAGACGGAAAAGGATTTTGAAGATAGTTTAAGGTTGATAGACGAGATAGGATTTGATAATCTATTTTCCTTTAAATATTCCGAAAGACCAGGAATTAAGGCATTAGAATTACCGGGAAAGATCGGGGAAAAGGAGAAGCAGAGACGCTTGTCTATATTGCAAGAGAGGCAAAGAGGAATAACCTTATCGAAAAATAGGTTACTTGAAGGAACAATTCAAGAAATTCTGGTAGAGGGTCCTGCCAAAAGAGGAGATAATCAGCTAACTGGAAGGACCCGAGGAGACAAGGTGGTCAATTTCTCTTCGGCAAACAATCTTAAGAGGCGATTGGTGATGGTCAGGATTGTTAAAGGTTTTCAGAACTCACTGCTTGGTGAGCTAGTTGATGGATAGGATTAGAAGATCAGTGAGGTTATCTCAAGATGGGAAAAAAATACGATTATAGGAAAGAAAATCTCTTGATCGTAGACAATGAGATAGAAATAGGGAAAGGTCTCAGGGATTCACTATCAAATTTAGGGTTTAATGCTGATTTCGTCAGTAACGGAAAAAATGCATTACAGGAACTCAGAAATAAAAAATATACCTTTCTGATTACTGATATAAATATGCCAGCAGTTAAGGGCATTGAATTAATAAAGACAGTGAAGAAAGAAACTCCCCATATAAATATAATCGCCATGACTGGGTATGATAAAGGCTGTACATTTATAGATCTCATCGATGCGGGAGCAAATGATTTTATTAGTAAGCCGTTTGACACTGATGAGATGGAGGCCAAGATCAAGAGAACCTTGATAGAAAGAAAGATTAGAGATGAGTTGGCGAGGTTATCAATAACCGACAATCTTACTGCTCTTTTTAATCAGCGACATTTTTATAACAGACTAAAAGAGGAGATTGGTAGGACAAACCGCCTGAACCATCCATTATCCTTAATCTTTTTGGATCTGGATAATTTCAAACGTTATAACGATCAATATGGTCATCTTGCAGGTGATAAGATGCTCGCTAGATGTGGAAAGATTATTCTTTCAAACATCAGGGAGAATGTGGATATTGCCTTTAGATACGGAGGTGATGAGTTCGCAGTTATTCTCATTGAGGCGGATAATACTATTGCTCAAAACATAAGCGGAAGGCTTAAAACAGGATTTGAAGATGATGGTGTTGTAACAGCGAGTATAGGCATTGCAACATATTCAGAGGAAATGAATGAAAAGGATCTTATTGCATTAGCTGATAAAGATCTTTATAAGAGAAAAAATAGGGACGATTCGTAGATTTTAAAGAGAAAATTACGTCTGATAATATATATTATGTAAACTTGACCTAATATCTCTTCACTTTCGCCCCTACTGTATCGTTCCCTAACCCTATTAAATCTCCGGAGGTTATCAATTCCATGAGCAGTGTTGTAAAAAAAAGAAGAAAAAAGATAAGAAAACATAAGTATAGAAAGCTAACCAAATCTATGCGGCATAAAAATAAGCGATAGCATTTAGTTCTTTTTTTTATTTATACCATCCCTGACCCGTTTTTTTGCCGAGTTTACCTGCCCTCACCATCGTCTTTAATAGAGTGGGAGCAACCCATTTGTTTTCTTTGTTAAGCTCTTTATAGAGGTATTCACTTACAAAATAGGCTACATCAATACCTGTCAAGTCCATCAATTCAAATGGGCCCATGGGATAATTAAGGCCATTTTTTACCGCCGTATCCACATCCTCAATCGAGGCAATACCTTCCTCGACGATCTTTATAGCCTCAAGAAAATGGGGAATCATTATCCTGTTAACTATAAAGCCAGGTGAATCCTTTTTTACCTCAACGGTTGTCTTGCCCATTTTCTCGGCTAATTCTATAGTAGTCCTTATTGTCTCATCACTCGTTGAGTAGCCTCTAATTACCTCCACCAGTCTCATCAGAGGAGCAGGATTAAAGAAATGCATTCCACAAACCTTATCAGGTCTCTTAGTGCTTGCTCCTATTTCTGTAATAGACATCGACGATGTGTTTGTGGCTAGGACCACATCAGGCCTGCACAGCTCATCTAACTGCTTAAAAACCCTCTTTTTGAGATCCAAGTCTTCAATAACGGCCTCCACGACAAAGTCAACATCCTTGAGGTCGGCTATGTCCGTGGTGCCTTTGATGCGAGCTACAATAGCCTCTTTTTCCTTACCATCCATCTTTCCTTTTTCTACGCTTTTGGAGAGAAAACTGTTTATCTTTTTCATTCCTCCTTCTACAAACTTCATCTCAATATCCCTCATCACAACATCGCAGCCTATCTGGGCCGCTAGTTGAGCAATGCCGTTGCCCATGGTTCCAGCTCCAACAACGCCTATTTTTTTAATCTCCATAGTACCTCCTTTTTTAAAGTTTTACATTAGCATTACCAGCTAACTCATCAAAGAGTAATAGTTTTCCCGAACAAGCACATACCGTGTTTCGATGAGACTCCGCCTCTCCAGCTCCTCATAAGCCGGGAGGAAACGCCATCACAGGGTTAACATCGTTAAAAACCGAGTTGCCTCTAACATATTTAAGGGCAGATAACAAGAAATTTGAATCAGTTTAATCAGGTATCAGGTTTCGAACCCTGCTGTCAAGGTAACTGCACAGATCGGCAGAACTTTCTGGAGACCATCCCAGAGATTGTCTCCAAATATCATCACTTTCCATACACAGATAAACTCCTAGATCATCATGCCATTTTTTCAATCTTTGTGATAGATTGCTATACATTTCTACCCTAATAGGCTTGAAATAACGAAATTTTCCATCCAAACCTGGGACAAATTCACCATTAAAGATGTTTGTTCCTGGGAATCGTCTGTTAATGATCCATTTAAGATCTGGTAAGTATCTAAAAGAGCCCAAGCTTATCCAAATAATGGACTCTGGGTCAATGTATCTCTCTAAGAGCTCGACTGTCTCTTGATACTCCTTTTCCCAACCTGGATAATGGATTAGGGGATCAAAATGAAAGCTCAGCACAAATCCGGCTTTTTGGCATTTCCGAGCAGCAAGAATCCTGCTTTTAAGACTCGCAGTCTTGTGCTCTTGATGAGCGATTATGCGAGGGGTGTTTAGCGACCATGCAATAACTATTCTTTTTCTATACCTGCTGTTAATGATAAGTTCAATAGAAGACGTCTTTGTCTTTAGCTCCAGTATAGAGTTCTTCCTACGAGAAAAGAACGGGAGTAAGAAATCAGTCCACCCTGTAATATAATCAAGGGAGAGGCTATCTGTAAATTCTCCGGTTCCAATCCTAAATATCCTATCAGGCGAACTATCAATAATCTCACCTATAACAGTAAGGTTATCCTCTAAGTTACTGAAAATTCGTAGTGATGGTTGATTAATATATGATTGAAGGAAGCAGTAACTGCAGTCCATTGGACAGTTAGTGCCTACATTTAGGATCTGGTAACCGCAGCAGATATATCCCCTTGTACCCGGGCATGGCTTGAGAAACTCCCCATTAAAATGCATGAGCCTGAGCGATTCCTTATCCATTCCTTCAATGTCTCCGCTTGGGGCCAATTCATCTGGTCCAACATTTTCTATCGGTATATTCGGTAATCTTCGAAGTATCTTTTTGGCAAGAGAATCGTGTTCAGCCCCTTCCTCTATTAAGATTCGGCTGATATTGAATTGCTTCATCTGTGCTCTTTACCTTTCCAAAAATCGGTGACCCTTTCTAATCCAGAAAAACGAGATAGTTCTGCCAGCTTGCCTTTAAGCTCCTGCCCTTTTGTAAAAACTATTTCAAGCCTGTAACCCACCCCTTCAAAGAAGGGAGGTGGGATTATTTTAACCCCTAAAGGAAGGGAAAGATGAGAAAGGCCTTTTCTGAATAGTTTTTCAGTCTCTACTAGAGTCGGAAATCGCCTGGCTCTTAGGATTTTAACTATTGACCTCACCTTTTGGGGATTATTCATTCTTCGACTATTTAGAACTTCTGTGATCTCTCCTCCATCTATAACGTCTTTTATTGAGCACCCTTCCCTACTGGCAATCTCTATAATCCATTGAGTAGCTTCCCACTGTTGATTAAAGCTCCATTTTATGGATGTCAGCAGATCATTGATCCTTAACCGATCATCCCTAGCAATACTCGTCATCAAACCAGCTACCCTTAGGGATAACCTTTCCATGGCAACGGAGGCCTTTATTGCCTCTTCTAACTCCTCGAGACCTAAGAATAGTTCTAGCGTTTGTTTGTTTGCTCGAATACCAATGATGGGCATGAAATCCGTTATTATCTCTTCCCTTTTAAGGAAGCGGGTTAACCTTTTTAAAACCATGCCTTTTTCGATAGTATTTAGTTGACGATGAGTGATATTGTCACTCAAATTAAGCAAGAGTGCCTTAAAAGGGGGAAAAGTATCCGGCGCTATCTGGCAGAGTATATCTGTCCAGCCCAATTCCCTTACGGCCAGCAATCTTCGATATCCAGCAACCACCGTAAACCTGCTATCTGAATTTTTAAGCAGATATGGGGGATTGAGAACACCAAATCTATTGATGGAGGCCTTCAGTGGTTCCAGGTTGAAATTAAAGCTCATGCTGAATGGTCCTGATTCTAAATCAATATCTGATATCTCAACCTTTGAAGCGGTGCTTCTTAACAGTTCTCTTTCCATTATAATCACCTCTAAAAAGATTTATTCCTCACTCACCCTCCCCTCTTTTCGCCTGATCAAGATCCTAAAAGCACGTTCAAGACTCACCTTTCTAGTGGCTCCTTTTAAAAAGGCGTTTTAACTTGCCAAACTTGTATCTATTACTATACTTTTCCCAGCAAAAAACTCAAGAACTGGCACAGGAGTTCATGGAAAAGAAACCATATTCCCGATCGGAAAAGGAGGGTGGCGTAATGAGAAAACGAAACATGTTGATAGGATTTGTCCTACTAGTGTTTGTATGTTTCACTCTCGGGGCATCTTTTTCTATGGCCGCCGACACAGTAAAGGTCGGCATTGTGCTTCCCCTAACCGGCCCTCAGGCCAAATTTGGAGAAATCGAGAAAATCTCCTTTGATATGGCCCTTGATGAGATCAATGCAGCAGGCGGTATTCAGGGGAAGACATTGGAGTTAATCATAGAAGATGACACGGGACGACCGGAGGTAGGGCGTTCTGTTGTGGAAAAGCTTATCGCCAAGGATAAGGTTGTGATGGTTGGCGGAGGATACAGCAGTTCAGTAACCTACGCTGTGGCTGGTGTCTGCCAGCAGAATCGAATGCCCTTTCTGGTCAATACCGGCTCCGCAGATAAGATCACCGCGTCAGGGTGGGATTATATCTTCCGACTAAATCCACCGGTAAGTGAATATGCAAGCGCAATCGAGTCCCTCCTTGGTCAAGTTATAAAGCCAAAAAGCATCGCCATTCTCCATGAGAATTCCCTGTTTGGGACCAAGGGAGCAAATTCCTTTGCAAAACGCTGCAAAAAATCAGGCTATAAGGTGGCTCTCAAGCAAGGATATGAGCATGGCGGAATTGATTTTAAACCTGTCTTAATCAGAGTTAAGCAACTCAATCCTGATATCATTTATATGGTATCCTATATTATGGACGCCTCTCTGTTAATGAAGCAGTCAAAGGAATTGAAATTAACCCCAAAAATGTTCACTGGAGGGGCAGCGGGTTTTACCCTGCCAGAATTCGTTCAAAATGCAGGAGTGGCTTCCGAAAAAGTCATCTCAGCAACCCTCTGGCATCAGGTTCTTCCCTATCCAGGGGCCATGGATTATTATGACAAGTTCGTAGCCAGATTTAAAAAGCCAACCGAGTACCATGGGGCTGAGGCATATGCTGCGTGCTACGTGATAGCTGATGTCCTTGACAGAGCCCCATCATTTACGAACATCGATATCAAAAAGGCACTTTCTGAAACGGACATGATGACAATTTTCGGGCCTGTCAGATTTGTATCGTACGGTAAGATGAAGAACCAAAATAGGTTACCAACCTATGTGGTACAGTGGATTGATGGCAAACTAGAACTAGTTTGGCCAGCCAGGCTTGCTACTAAGAAGCTCGAATATCCTGTAGACTGGCTGAAAACCTGGGGCTACTAAGGACAAAAGAGATTACAGAGTATGGTAAAAATGACCACATGAAGATATCCAAAAATCGTGGCGTAAGGAATATGAAGTGTTTGTCTTCGTCCAAACGATTGTAGCCGGAATTCTCATAGGTGGAATCTATAGCCTGATCGGAATAGGCATGACCCTGATTATGGGTGTAATGGGAATTATAAACCTGGCTCATGGGCAGTTGATGATGGTGGCTATGTATATTACGTTTGTCTTATCCAATTACATACATATTGATCCCTACCTTTCTCTTCTTGTTACTATGCCATCCTTGTTTGTCTTGGGTTGTTTTTTGCAAAAATCTCTCTTAAACCCATTGATGAAAAAGGAGTCCATTCTGCCTGAAAATCAGGTTCTGATGACTGTTGGGATAGGCATGGTGCTGGCTGAAGCAGCCAGGTTTATTTTTTCTTCAGATTATAAGACGGTTAAAACATCATACAGCTCCTCGGCTTTCTTCTTAGGTAATATCTCTTTTAATGTACCTATGTGTATCGCCTTTATTTTTGCAGTTGCCTTTACGGTGACGATTTTCTGGTTCTTGCTTAAGACGGACATTGGTCGTTCAATCCGAGCTACAGCCCAGGACAAGGATGCTGCTACCTTGATGGGTGTAAACACGAGTAGGGTTACCATCATAACCTTTGGATTAGGTTCGTCATTGGCAGCAGCAGCTGGAAGTCTATTAATACCGATCTTTTATCTCTTTCCTGATATTGGCGGCCCCTTTACCTTAAAGGCATTTGTCATTACTGTTCTGGGAGGCTTAGGAAGTACGGTAGGGGCAATATTTGGTGGACTCGTCTTGGGCATTGTGGAATCTCTCGGCGCCACGTATATCGGTCTGGGTTATAAAGAGATGATAGGTTTTGTGATATTCGTGCTTGTCTTGGTGTTCTTGCCTGGCGGCTTGAAACGCTTGACTAAGATATAGATGAATACAAAGAATATAGCATTTTTTGTTTCGGGAGTCGTTTTTCTATTTTTTCCCCTTGTTACCCATTCGGATTACTATCAACATCTGGTCATCATCGCCCTTATGTGGGTTGTAATTGGGTCTTCATGGAACCTTCTGGCAGGTTATACCGGTCTGGTATCTTTTGGGCATGCCATCTTTTTTGGTACCGGCGCATATACCGCGGGAATATTGTTCACAAAAGTCGGAATATCTGCCTGGTGGGGTATGATGTTTGGTGGTATTGCCTCCATGGTGATTGGGCTCATTGTGGGCTGGGTCTGTCTCAGACTGAGGGGTCCTTATTTTGCCTTGGCCACCCTCGCTGGAGGTGAGATTTTTAGGCTCATTGCCACTAATTGGGAAAGTCTCACTGAAGGGATGGTTGGGATTCTCATTATCCAGACCTTTAAAAGCAAGATTCTTTATTACTACATTGCCTTGGCTTTGGCTTTCCTCTGTGTCTGTATCATTCATCTACTTATGAAAACCAAATGGGGATATTATTTTCTCTCCATACGGGAGGATCAGGATGCTGCGGAATCCTTGGGAATAAATACAACCCTTTATAAAAATCTGTGCCTGTTCATAAGCGCCTTTTTTACAGGGACGGCCGGTGCTTTTTATATGAATTATATGGCATTTATTGATCCAGAGGTCGTGTTTTCTCTACACCACATCTCCATTATGGCTATCTTGGTCGGTATCGTGGGTGGTGTTGCCACCATTTTGGGTCCCACTGTTGGGGCCTTTGTTATGGTGGGGGTTCAGGAGATATTCAGAAGCGCCTTTTTTGGGACAGGGCCAAAATGGGTAAGTCAGGCTCACGCATTGGTTTTCGGCCTATTGCTTATATTTGTGATCATGTTCTTAGTAAACGGTATCGTGGGTGATTGGCCAAAAATTAGGCGAACTGTTTTTCGAATCAGGGAATCGACTCGATAGGGATCAAGGGGAGAGAATAAATGGCGTTTCTTGAGGTAAAGAATCTTATTAAGGCATTTGGAGGGCTCAAGGCAGTAAATAATGTTAGCTTCAATGTAGAGGAGGGTGAAATTTTTGGCCTTATTGGGCCGAACGGCTCAGGCAAGACTACTATCTTTAATTGTATCAATAACTATTTTCCTATTACTGCTGGGGATGTCGTTTTCAAAGGAAAAACTATAACTGGGTTGAAGACTTATAAAGTCTGCCATCTTGGTATAGGCAGGACCTTCCAAGTTGTAAAACCCCTCTCCCGTTTGACGGTTCTGGGCAATATAACAGCCTCCGCCTTCTGCCGCGTTAATAGCATAAGAGAGGCGCAAGACGAGGCGTATCGGGTTTTAGAATTTTGTGGTCTTTTAGAGGAGAAAGACAAACTGGCAAAAAGTCTCCCTTTAGCGGGAAGAAAAAGGCTTGAGATTGCCCGTGCACTTGCTACAAAACCAGAACTTTTGCTTCTTGACGAGACTGCAGCCGGTCTGAATCCTACAGAGCTGGATAATGCTATTGGACTTATCAAAAAGATACGGGATAAGCGCATTACTATCCTAATTATAGAGCATATCATGAAGGTAATTATGACCATATCGGATCGTGTCCATGTTCTTAATTTCGGCCAGACCATCGCTGAAGGCTCACCCAAGAAGGTCGCAAAAAATCCGGCGGTGATTGAGGCCTATTTGGGAGAGGGATATGCTCAAGGTTAACGGGATAGATGTATTTTATGGAGATATACAGGTTCTTTGGGGTGTTACCTTTGATGTAAAGGAAAAGGAGATTGTGGTTTTGGTGGGTGCCAATGGGGCGGGAAAATCCACCACGATTAAGACTATATCCTCTCTGCTCACGCCAAAGCGGGGAACCATCGAGTATAATCATCTACGTCTTGATCATTTGCCACCTCATAAGATTATTGAGCATGGCATCGTCCACGTTCCCGAAGGCAGACGTCTATTCTCCGAAATGAGTGTAGAGGAAAACCTGATCATGGGATCCCTTTATGGTGAGGCCAAGACTAACCGCTTTAAGACCCTGGAATATGTGTACAGGATTTTTTCGACACTAAAGGAAAGAAGAAGACAGATGGCAGGATCCCTTTCAGGGGGTGAACAGCAGATGCTGGCTGTAGGCAGGGGGCTGATGTCACAGCCCAAGCTGATGATGTTTGATGAACCGTCCTTAGGCCTTGCCCCGGTACTCGTTCAGGTGATCTTCAATTTGGTGAAGCGGATCAATCAAGAAGGTGTCACGGTTCTCCTCGTTGAGCAGAATGTGATGCAGGCCTTAGCCATGTGTGACCGGGCCTATGTTTTAGAAAACGGGATGATCGTCCTTAAAGGTACAGGCCAGGAATTGATGGCAGACGATCACGTGAAAGGCGCCTACTTGGGCATATAGTTAGGACGAACGCAGGTTTAGGTCACCCCTTATGTACCCGCACCTAATACGCACACTCTATTTCGAGCCTTTAATCATATTCTGAGCAAGAAGTTAGCCACACAGGTGAAATAGGTGGGATGATTGAGATCACTTGTTTGCCAGTTCCTGATATGCCTCCTGAATCTCCTTAAACTTCTCTTCTGCTAACCCCCTGAATTCCTCTCCCAGATGGATAACCTTATCTGGATGATATTTAGCAGCCAATTCTCTGTAGGCCTTTCTAATTTCATCTATTGAGGCCCCCCTATTTACGCCTAAGACCTGGTATGGATTTCGTTTTGAGAACCTTTTATCTGTTTGAGCCCTTTTCTGATCCCCTTGGTAGCTTTCGCTTCTTCTCCCCTCCCCTTTTTGAGAATAAGTCTTTTCTGATTTTGCCTTAACCTTAGCTGGCCGGTAGATGAAATGATACCAGTACAGTGCCCCCAATATTATTAAATCATCAATCCACCCTAGGCCCGCAAAAAAATCAGGCAGGAGATCGTATGGGCATATGGCATAAAGTATCGGGATTAAATAGATCAAGATTCTCATCACATAAAAACCCTAATTTTATTTTATCAACCCCAGTTATCTTTTTGGCGTAGAAAACAGCAGTCGTCATGCCATGTAACAGTAAAGATGGGCAGCTATTTTCAACTAACTCAAGGTCATTTTCTCTTCATCTTTCCAAAATAAGGGGCCTCATCGAGTGAAAAACCACTTAAGACTATTTCCCTATCAGGCAATAGAAATTTATAGCTATTCAGGAAACTTCCATCATGTGGATCTTAATTATACTGGATTAGCTATACCTATTACAGCTTCTCTACGCTCAGCAGCTATTTAGTATTCCTGAGGCAATTAAAGATGATTTCCAGGACCCTGATGCCAATCACGGATAGAGTATAACATATTGTATGGTATTGCATAGGAGGAGACAAACAGCTCGGTGGTAAATCTCCTTTACAGGCAGGGCGATGTCTCTAAAGGAGGGGAATATTGGGGCTGCCTTAAGCATATAAGCGGACTGATCTTCGCTTCCCGGAGCATCGCAAACGCCCACCGGAATGACACCACCTTGATGAGTTCGGTCTCAGATTACCCTTGGCCAACTCGGTATTGCACCACTTTTCTGCGTGCCTCCGGGTGATCCTGATTCTGTGAGAGAATCTCCTCGTAGGTATGCCGAGCTCGATCCATCTGTCCCATCATGTCGAGGATTCTAGCTTTGTGGAGGAGGGCAGCCTCATTTCCCGGTTCCAAACTGAGGGACTGGTCAAAGTAATGAAGGGCCAGCTCCAGATTGCGAACCCTCTGGCCATAAGCGCAGAACCATCCGAGCATGTTGTAGATCACCGTCTTGTATTCCAACACCTCCAGGGCCTGCTGGGCAAGCTCGATAGCATGGCTCTCAAGATATTCGTGTCTCCCCGAGGCGATCAGCGAGGCATGGTGGCGCAACAGTGTGATAAAAATCCACGGCTCCGGATTGGGTTGGCTAACAGCGTATTCCATCTTATCGAGCAGGTCATTCTGCAGAAAGGCAGGCATTGAGGGCAGGATTTCGAAATTCACGAAAGAGACCAGCTCATAGACCGGTATCTTTTGACCCAGGCCTTTGAAGACAAGGCTCCGCGGCTTACTGAATGCAACGTTGATAGCATTGCTCTCTTGGCACCTCCTGTATAGGCTGTCACCAACCATAATCTGATAAACGTTACCCTCGCGCGAGACTGACTCTATCCGTTTGGTCACATTTATGGCGTAACCTTCAATATTAGGCTGTCTCTCTCCCATCCTCGCCCGCCACTCCCTCGCATCCTTGATGACCTTGCCGCAGTTGATGCCAGCGCCGATTCGCGACACCAGGCGCCCTTCCTCCAAAACTCTCTCATTGAAGCCAGAGGCCAACCAGGCGAGCTTAATCTTAGTCGAAAGGAGCAGGGCATTGCGCACATCGAAGTGTACTGCCCCTGAATAAAGAAAAATCCGCAGTTCGTCACCTGCAATGGACCAGTAAGAATCAAGGCCTTTGCCTACGTAGCCATAGGAGCTCAGATGGTGGGAAACAACCTCATACATGGTGCTCTGCAAATTAACGATCATCTCGTCGTATTCCTGGAGCGTGAGGTTCTTTGCCATTTCCGTAGAACTCATAAGATCGGCAAATACAATGGTGGCAACAATGCTCTCTTTCATAGTTTACAGCTCGAGGTCAATGGTCCGTTCTCGTATATCGTCCTTCATCCTTTGAATTTCTTTGGAAAAATCGTTGAGCTCCTTCCTAATGTTCTTCATCTCTTTTTCATTCTCCAGGATAGTTTTTCTCAAACTGTCCTTGGTGGCTTCGACCTTATCCATGGTGTCATCAAGGGAGGCTTTTAGGGGTTTCGTCTTGTTGTCAATTTCCGACATCACTGCTTTATTACTTTTAAGAATTGCCTGGAGCTTTGTTATCAACTCGTTCGTCTTATCAAAGAGGGTCTTCTTGAGCGATACATACCTGTTATCCAGGCTTTGAAAGGCATCCCCCTCATATTTTTTCAGAGCGAGAATCTTTTTTTCCATTTCCTCTATCCGTTGTTCCACTCTTCGTTGCACCTTAATACCACTAAACAATACGAAGACGATCAATAGCACGAGAGCAACATCTATATAACTTGCATTTCCAAATACCTCACCAAGCATCGTGGCGCCGCCACCTCCTCTCCACTCAATCTTTTCTTCTCTAACGGGTTACCCTGTGGCCAGATGAAGGTGATCTCATGCCTCAGAGCTCAGGCCGTGAGATCGCCCTTTATCAGGTAACCTCTCGTTAATCTGGCATAATTTCAAGCGAGAAGTCAAGGAAATTAGTGGTGTACACCGGTTCTCCCGCTAAGGTGGGAGGCTTGTGAGCTTACTAAGTAGAGCTTTAATTCCTCGCAGTCAAAACTTTTTCCTTGACTAGGTCAATTGAGCCAGTTTATTGCACAGGCAAGTTTACGTGGTTGCTTGCAAATCCGTGTGAAGTCCCCTTCAGACTTTGGCATCAGTGTCCTCCCCATGTGTTTATGAGTCATGTTGCAAACTCGCCTTACTTCACCGATATGGCAGTTGCTGCTAATTCAGCCACTGGAGACTTACGGGAGCTGATAATGGATAGGCACTGGATACAGATCTTGGCGGCTATATCAAGTGGATAAACCAGAAAGATAAAAGCACCATCTTACTGAGCCTTGAAGCAGAGTTGTTATCAACAAGATCTCTCGGAGCATCTTCAATCAGGCCTGTTTTTCCATCCTTTTTTGCGTTGACAGAGTTAGATCAATTTCGTAATGTGACACAAATTAATAAGAACCAGATATTTGCTAAGGCCTTATAGGAAGAAAGGCCATTATCTTTAAAGGAGATTCTCAAAAGTCTGAGACTTCGAGCCTTCTAGGGACAAGGAGATGAAAGTCAAATTTTGGGGTACGAGGGGGTCTATACCGGCACCAGGAAAAGATACCATCATCTATGGGGGAAATACTACTTGCCTGGAGATAAATCTCGATAACGGCAGAAAGGTAATCATAGATGCTGGGACGGGGATCCGGTCTCTAGGGAGGGAATTTGAATCCCGCGAAGACCATGTAGATATCCATCTTCTTATTACCCATATCCACTGGGATCATATTTTGGGTTTCCCCTTTTTTTCACCAATCTATAACTCGTCAACCAGAGTCCTGGTTGATGGGTACAACTCATGCATGAAAGGCCTTCGATACAGTTTTGACAACAAAATGGGAGATGGGTTCTTCCCTGTCAGGTTTGATGAACTCAAGGCAGACATAGAATTTATTAACAAATTGAGCCATGGCTCCTTGGACATTGATGGCACGACCATAGATAGCGCTCTCCTGCATCATCCCCAAGGAGGTTTAGGATTTAGGTTTCGTGAAGATAATAAAACCCTTGTCTTTTTGACCGACAATGAGCTCGATACTAAGGAAAAGTCTTTCAGTGATTTTATTATCTTTTGCCAGGGGGCGGACATCCTGATCCATGATAGCCATTACAGACCTGAAGAGATATCAGAACACAGGGGTTGGGGACATTCTGACTATCAATCAACCCTTGACCTTGCCCTCAGGGCTAATGTTAAAAAGCTGGTCCTTTTTCACCATGCGCCGGAGAGAAAAGACAGCGATGTAATGGAAATAACAGTCTCGTGTCAGAACTTGATCAAGGAAAAAAATTCAAAGCTGGAAATAGAGGCCGCTAAAGAAAATTCCGTTCTTGTGCTTTAAAAGGTATAGTGACTAAAGCGTAAGTTCAGACATTACAGTTGATAGACTGGATAACAGTTCCAAGATTCTCTCCGCGTTATCCGGTTCTACTGTTCCTAGACCACAGGCAGGCGTAATAATCGACCTTTCAGCAACAGTGCTTCTATTAACTCCCCATTCACAAAATCTATTAAGTCCCTTTTCCAACCGTACTCTAAGGCCACTAACGGTTTCCTTACCGCTAAAGGAAGCGGTAGGGACCACCCCCCATGCAACTGTCCCACAACCTTCCAGAAATCTTACGATCTCCTTCCTGTAAAGCAAAAAATAAGCCATATAATCAAATGAATCAAAACTTACTATATCAACTCCAGTCTCGATTATCATGGACCAGTCACTATTTCCACAGCAGTGAATCCCGATTAATGCGTTACTTCTGGATCTTAAGTAATCTATAATCTCTCTTATAAATATGACGACCTCTTCTCTCCGAACAGGCGTAAACGCTGAACCAAAGCCAGAAAGATACGGCTCGTCTATAAAAATAACAGGCCTCTTATCACATATAGACATCTTTTTAACCAGCCACAGGGCCTTAATGGCTAAGCCCTTGACTATGGTGTCCATAATCTCGCTATTATAAAGGGCAGATTTGCCTGCAGGATCTTTTACACTTCCTGCAAGGGTGATGGGGCCTACTATCTGACCCTTGATAAGAGACCCATAACTCTGAGGGCTTTTATCAATCAATTCTAAGAGCGCATAGAGACCAGCTGCATATTCATGACCAACGGCAAAATAATCGGTATCCTCGGCTATAAAATGCTCATAAAAACAGGTGAGTTCCCTGTCCTGATCCCCGGTAGCATGGATATGGATAGAGTTTTTATCGTGATTTATTTCAAGCAGAGGTAAGCCTTGACTTGCCTGGAGGCACATATCTTCAAGATGGCTCCGTTTAACAAACTGGGGCCAAAAAGGCATATCCGGAAAAATCTTAAGGATGCGGTGGCAGGTACTATCAACATCTAAGAAAGGTACGCTCCCTATACCTGTAGCCATAAAATTGAAGGCAAAACCCTGTTTCAATTAGTTCTCTGCTCTACCCTCTCAATGTACTCTTTTGAGCGTGTGTCAACCCTAACTGTGTCCCCGATATTTGCAAAAAGTGGAACCTGAATAACCGCCCCTGGCTCAAGGGTAGCTGGCTTGCTACCTCCAGTTACTGTATCTCCTTTAACCCCTGGCTCTGTTTGAACAATCTTTAAATCAACGAAATTTGGGAGTTCAACACCCACTACCCTGTCATTGTATATCAGCACCCTGGCGGTCATATTTTCTTTCAAAAATAGCTTATTCTCCTTTAGCTGTTCAGCTGTTAAAAAAACCTGATCATAGGTTTCAGTATCCATAAAACAAAATTCACCTTTGTCCTGGTAAAGATATTGCATCTCCTTCTCCTGTATATTGGGCGGAGCAACCTTTTCCCCAGCCCTAAATGTCTTCTCCAATACCTGACCGGTAATCAGATTTTTCAGTTTTGTCCTTACAAATGCCCCACCTTTGCCTGGCTTTACATGTAAGAATTCTATAATTGTAAATGGCTTTCCGTCCAATTCTATCTTTAATCCTGTTCTAAAATCTGCTGTTGAATACATTAGTTGGTTTTCCCCTTGTACAAAGGCTTTTCCGGTAAAATTTCAGTCACTCATAACAATAGTTTCAAGGCTGATGTAAAGGATTTGCAGCCCCTCTTTGCTCTATATCAGTCAGCCACCTTTCCAACACCCTCATCAGCTTTAAGTTTTTCTCTTTTAAGGGCTCTTTTTCAGCCTCTTTTATCTCCTTCAACTCATTCAGCCTTATTTTAGCCTTTTCATCATCAGGAAATGCCTTAACTGTCTGTTCATATATCTTTATGGCATCTTCTAACGCTCCCTGCTTGTAATAAATTTCCGCTAAGGTAGAGGTGGGAAGAATTGATGGTTCTTCTTTACGGCGAGAGCTCAACTTAGATAGAAGTTGGACTGCCTCCTTATCAGCACTGTGGTGTGCTAAATATAGCTTTAAGGAATCTATTGCCTCTTTAGTCCTATCTTCCTTTATAAAAAGCTCAGCTCGAAGTTTAAAAACAGAAGATAATTCATCGATCTGCTGGCATAATTTTTCTAATTCTTTCTCCGCAAGTTCAATAGATCCCTTTTCAAAATAGGTTTCTGCCAAGACCTTTCTTATGTCAATGTTATCTGGGAAAAATTCTAATGCCTTAAGACATGCCTTTATCACCATCTCTGGTTTCCCGTTTTCCTTTAATATCTTAATAAGCAAAAGGCTTGCCGTGGGTGTTACTGGTTTATTTAAAATTTCATTATAGATCTCACCTAGTGGTCTCATGTGCAACCCTCAATATCTATCTAGATTATCCCGCAGCCTGCCATTTTCTGTTATCACTTCTTTCTTATTTCACTTGTGTCCCTTTTAAACCGGTAGATAATTTCATTTTCTTTTACCAGACCCAATTCCTTGCGAGCCACTGACTCGAAGTATTTTGGATCCTCCCTGAGTCGTCTGATCTCAGCAGTAAGTAGTCTGTTTTGTTCTTTAAGATCACTAATGATAGCGAGATATCTCTCTTTTTCTTTTTGCATGTTATAAAGATCTATTAATCCATGTTGCCCAAAGCTTAACCAGGCCAACAAAAGGAAAGCAACAAACAAAATAATCAAAAAATGATTAAGATAATAAGTCTGTTTAAAAGACGCCAAACTTAAAAGACCTTTTCAGGTTCCCACTCAGCAGATATAATAATGGACGCAACCCCGGCTTTCTTAGCCAAATCCATTATCCTAACAACATGGCCATGTTTAACATCTCGATCGGCCTGCAAAATCAAGTTTACCTTTTTTTGTTCGGTGTTCCCTCTAAGCCTAAGATAGAGATCCTTCAAAGTCACTTTTTCCTCTTTTAGATAACAATTACCTGCTTTATCTATAGCCACAATCATATTATCCGTTAACTCATCTGATCCTCTTTCAGAAATATCAGGTAATTTAATATCAATACCTGATATGATTTCAAAATGAGATGTTAATAGAAAAAATATAAGGAGCAAAAAGACAATGTCGATCAAAGGAGCAATGCTTATGCCAAGACTGATCTCTTCTCTCTTTGGCTGACTAAAGCGCATTACTTCTTGTTACCCTCCATGGTGTCCACAAGTCTAATAGAGCTTTCCTCTATTTCAAATATAAGAATCTGGGCCTTATCCATAAGATAACGATAGGCAACCAGTGTAGGTATGGCCACCAGTAGGCCTGTCGCCGTTGTAATTAAGGCCTCAGCGATACCCCCTGCAAGGGGTGCAGTACCACCAACACCATGAACAGATATAGCATTAAAGGTTTTATACATACCCGAAACTGTACCAAGCAAGCCAAGCAATGGGGAGAGGTTAGCAATAGTTAATAAGACTCCTATGTTTCTCTCCAATATAACACCCTCTCTCCTTCCCTTCTCCTCTATGGCTTCTTTAACCAGCCACATCCCTCTGCCAGCATTTTTAAGGCCTGCCAGAAAGGTCCTGGCAATTGAAGAGCTATTTCCTTGGCACAGGAAAATCGCCTCTGCTATCTTGTTTCGTTCTACAAGCTCTTCTACCTTAACAATAAAGTCCTTTGGTATGATCAATTTTCGCCTCAGTATCCATAACCGTTCCATAAATATGGCCAGGGAAATAATAGAGCAAAAGAGTATAGGGTACATAAAAGGTCCACCTTTAATGACAAGTTCAAGCAATCTCCTTCTCCGGGTTAATATGTACCTAAGATATTTAAGGATTCCTCACAAAAAAGCTAGCAGTTAAAATACCCCTTAAAAACGTCAAAGTCAAGAATACCCTTACCTGATACTTTTATGAAAGCCCTAAATACAATCTTTGGATTATTTTGAGGAGCTTGATAGATTCCTTTTTTTGCATTCAAAATAATTAAGTCTTTGGAATTAAAAAGATTACGTTTGACAAACTTAGTTTATGGAATTTAAGGAACATTGGTATCATGAATGAATATCTTGAGCTCGCCCTTGGCTCTGGTATGGCAAAAAAGATCGTGGTGCAGCAGATTTCTTTAAGGCTATTATCAGAAAACCTAATCATGTTAAAGAGATTTAGAGTACGGAAGGTAGAGCAGAAAAAAGACTTCACAGAGGCTCTTAATAGACTTCCCGCTACGGTACACCAAGAATAAATGTAGTTGTAAATAATTCTTTGACATCTGGGCACCTGGATAGTTTACTCAGGTCTGACAGAATGAAATTTTTTTCCTGGAAGCTCCAAACAGGTTAAGCAGTTTCCATAAACGGCCCCAGTATCGATGCCTATCTTATTTTTCATGATCATAGGGCTATGAAATGGGGTATGCCCAAAGATAACCAGCTTCCCGAAGTCATAATCAGAATAGATAAATCCATCTCTAATCCAAATAATATCAGTAAGATCCTGATCCTCAATCCTTATGTTAGGGCGAAAACCAGCATGGACAATATAGTATTGCTCAAGCTCTATCATGGGTAAAAGTGATGAAAAAAAGTCAAGATGAGGAGATGGAACAAGCGGATCCTTGTTGTTTTGCTTCACCTCTTTATAGCTCCTAAGGGTAGAGAGACCTCCATTTAATATGAAGCTTTGGGGATCAATATCCGATAAATAGTCAAGAAACATCTGTTCATGGTTTCCAATAAGACACTGAACTAAGGGAGAATGCTCTTTCAATTTTAAGACAAAGTCGACAACACCTTTAGAATCCTCCCCTCTGTCGATATAGTCTCCAATAAAAATGAGTCGATCATTGGATAGGTTCCATTCTATTTTGTCAATAAGTCTTCTTAACATCTCTAAACAACCGTGAACATCCCCAACAATAAAGGTCCTTCCTGCATTCATAAAATAGCCTCTTAAAAGCCCAAAGTAATACTGCCAAATTTTCAGCCATTATAATAAAGGCTTTTAATAAATATTCAAGTAAGTTATTTTTTAGCGGCGGACTGACGGCTTAATTAAGTTGCTTGCTACGGTTACGAGGTGAAGACTTATGTCAAAGATAGTGGTAGTTCTGGCAACCCATAATGAGGGCAAAAAGAGAGAGTATGAGCTCTTACTTAAGAAATCCCCGATAGAGATTAAAGGGCTTTGTCATTTTCAAGGTATTCCTGAATTTGAAAAACACGGAAGGACATTTGAAGAAGTTGCTACAAAGAAGGCCCAATGTGTATCAAGAATGCTTGGCGTTCCTGCCTTGGCTGATGACTCGGGAATTTTAGTGGAGGCCTTAAATGGGGCACCGGGTCTTTTTTCAGCGCGCTATGCTGGGGAATCAGCCGATGACTATCAAAACAACCTTAAACTTCTTAAGGAAATGAGAGGGAAAGAGAACAGAGATGCCAACTTTTTTTGCGCTATTGCTATAGCGAAGCCAGCCGGCCAGGTTCTGAATTACACTGGAAGATGCTCCGGGATAATCTTAGATAAGCCCGTAGGGACAAATGGCTTTGGATATGACCCCATCTTTTATTATCCACCCCTTAATAAGACATTCGCACAGCTTTCGCCTGATGAAAAAAATACGGTAAGTCATAGGGGGCAGGCCATGAGAAAATTAGGGAATGATCTTAAGAGGATTTTGGCCTGGTTGGAAGGTAGAGAAATGTGAAACATCCCTAAATTTTTCTTGACCGTTAAAAAATTTTTAAAATAAACTTAAACACTTATTTTGAAAAAGTGTAAATCTATGGATCATAAAGGCGAGATTGAGGAAAAGACTCTGCTACATGATATGGCTTCAATCCTTACGAGTTTTGAAAAAGAAAGAAGTAATCTCATACCTATCTTACAGATGATTCAGGAAAAATATCACTACCTCTCTGCCCGTGCACTGCAAATAGTGGCCAAGCATCTTGAGGTTTCTAGCTGTGAGGTTTATGGGGTGGCTACATTTTACAATCAGTTCAGGTTTTATCCTCCAGGCAAACATCAGATAAGAGTCTGCCTCGGGACAGCCTGCCACGTTAGGCGTGGGGATATAATCCTTGAAAATTTCGAGCGCAAGCTTGAAATTAAGGCAGGTGAAACGACGACGAACAGGGAATTTAGCATAGACAGGGTGGCCTGCGTAGGATGCTGTGCATTGGCCCCTGTGACGACAATCGATGATACCGTTCATGGACATATGGCCCCAAGCAAGGTAGAGGGGCTTATCTTGGGTTTCGAGATAGAAAAAGAACGACGAAAAAGAGAAAAGCAGCAAGGTGAATCAAAACAGTAGAGGAAAAGTAAACCAGGTATTTGCATCCATAAAAACGGAGGCAGAAAGACGCTTCCAGGAGATGAAGGGGCACAATAGGCAGAATATCTTCATTGGCATGGCTACATGTGGCCTGGCATCAGGTGCAATGGAGGTAAAGGCCGCGTTTGAACAGGCGCTTTCAGAGAGAAAACTCAATGCCCATATTATTCCTGTAGGTTGTCTTGGCCATTGCTATGCCGAACCACTTGTTATAGTTGATAAGCCAGGATTCCCACCCATCCTTTACCATGATGTAACACCTGGAAAAGCAAAAGTACTGGTAAGGGCCTTTTTAGAGGAAGGTGACCCGGTTTTCGAGCATGTATTGGGGGCCCTGGAAGAAAGTGACACCATACCCTCAGTCTTGGAATTCCCACGGTTTAATCAAGAAAAAAAGGTAGTTATGGCCAACAGCGGTTTGATTGACCCAGAGGATATCTATCAGTACATCCAGAAGGGAGGATATTCGGCCTTTGTCAAGGCACTCACCTTAGAACCAGAGAAGATCATAAAAGAGATTCAAGAATCAGGTCTTAGAGGAAGAGGAGGTGCAGGCTTTTTAACTGGCATAAAGTGGCAACTTGTAAGAAATGCCAAGGAAAAGGATAGGATTATTATATGTAATGCTGATGAAGGAGATCCAGGTGCTTATATGGATAGGGCTTTACTTGAAAGCAATCCCCATCTACTTATTGAAGGTATAGCCATCGCTGCCTATGCGGTGGGAGCAGAAAGAGCGATCATTTATGTCAGGGCAGAATATCCCCTGGCAGGGAAAAGGATGAAAAATGCCATTGGCCAGTCAAGAGAGATAGGGTTATTGGGAAAAGGGATACTGGGCACGGACTTTGATTTAGATATAGCAGTATTTCAGGGCTCTGGGGCCTTTGTTTGCGGAGAAGAGACAGCCCTCATAGAATCAATTCAAGGTAAACGAGGGATGCCTCAACCAAGGCCACCCTACCCTTCCCAAAGAGGTCTGTGGGGAAAACCAACCGTAGTAAATAATGTTAAATCTATGGCATCGGTACCACCCATAGTAGGGAATGGGGCTCAGTGGTATAGGGAGATCGGTACTGAGAAAAGTCCTGGAACAGCAATATTCTCGGTGGTGGGAAACATTATCCATGCCGGCTTAGTAGAAATTCCTATGGGAGTTACCCTTAGGACCCTTATCTTTGAAATCTGTGGAGGCATCCCAAATCAAAAGAAATTTAAGGCAGTTCAGATTGGTGGCCCTTCTGGAGGCTGCTTACCGGAGTCTTCTCTAGATACCCCCATTGATTTTGATTCCCTAACAGAGGCTGGGGCAATGATGGGATCAGGTGGTATGGTGGTCATGGATGAGGATGCATGCATGGTAGATGTGGCCAGATATTTCCTTGACTTCACCCAAAAGGAATCATGCGGGAAGTGTACCTTCTGTAGAATAGGAACCAAACACCTCCTCGATATCTTGGAGAGAATAGTAAGAGGAGAAGGACGGAATGGTGACATAGAATTATTGGAGAATCTGAGTTTAGACATAAACGGAGGCTCCCTGTGTGGATTGGGGAAGACAGCACCCAATCCAGTTTTAACAACCGTTAAGTATTTCAGAGATGAATACGAGGCTCATGTCAGGGAAAAACGATGCCCTGCTATGATGTGTAGGGCACTCACAGCATATTATATCGATTTAGATACATGCTCAAGGGGGTGTGATGCCTGCGTTGGAAGCTGCCCTACAGAATCGATCTTTACTACCAAAAATAGAAAGAAGGCCATTGACCAATCCTCCTGTGTCAAGTGTGGGGAATGCATGAGCGCTTGTCCACCGGAGTATGATGCAGTTAGGAAGGTTTCTCCCCCAGAACTGGCACCCAAAATTGAACGCCCGGAGGATGGGTAATACATGGTCAAATTGGTAGTGGATAATAAAGAAATTGAAAGTGAAGAGGGAATAACTGTTCTTCAGGCATGCCTAGACAACGGAATCTATATCCCCAATCTCTGCTACCTAAAGGAAATGGATAATCCACCAGGTTCATGCAGACTGTGCTTTGTAGAAATTGATGGATCTAGGCAACCTATAACCTCATGCACCGTAAAGATTAAAGAAGGAATGGTTGTCAAGACCAATACGGACCATGTAAGAAAATTACAGAGAGCCGCCTTTGAACTTCTTCTTTCTGTCCACCATATAGATTGCCGGAATTGTCCTGCTAACAGAAAATGTGAACTTCAAAGGATTGCAAAGTTTTTAAAATTCGGCTTAAAGCCCAAGAGGCTTGAACAGCTTGAGAGAGAGGTAAAAACAGAGCAAGACCACCCTTGCTTGGAATACGTTCCGAATAGGTGTATCTTGTGTGGTAGATGTGTCTTCGTATGCCGAAAAGAAAGTGGTCAAGCTATGATAAGCTTAGCAAAAAGGGGACTCGATACTGTGATAAGTTTCTTTGGCGAAGAGGATAAGCTCAGGGCTACCTGCAAGGAATGTTATGCCTGTGCAAGAGTTTGCCCCGTTAGTGCCATTTTAGTAAAAAACAGTCATTGCCAATAACATAATCATCCAGAGGGGTTCTTCCGATGATAAGGGAAAATGTGCAGCGTCTATTACATGAGCTACCCGAAGGTGTGACTCTGCTTGCAGCTGCCAAGGAAAGAAGTGCTGATGAAATATCTGAGGCAATAGAGGCAGGGGTTACAGTCATAGGGGAAAACTATCTGCAGGAAAGCCTACAGGTAATTAATGAAGTTAAAGGAGAGGCCCAATGGCACTTTATTGGACATCTGCAGACGAATAAGGTAAAAAGGGTAATTGATATTTTCGACATGATCGAATCCGTTGATTCACTGAAGCTGGCCAAAGAGATAGAAAGATGCTCTAAGAGGCGAGATAAAATCATGCCGGTATTGATTGAGGTCAACAGCGGCGAGGAAAACCAGAAAAGTGGGGTAGCCCCAAAGGAAGTAGAACAACTGATAAGAGATATCTCATCTCTTAACTATATAAAGATCATGGGCCTGATGACCATGGGGCCCAGATTCGGAGACCCAGAGGAATCACGTCTGTACTTTAGAAAAACAAGAGAGTTATTTGAAAAGTTTAAGGATTTTCACTTACCAAATGTAGAGATGAAATATCTTTCCATGGGTATGACAAATTCTTACAAGGCCGCCATAGAGGAGGGGGCGAATTTGGTAAGGATAGGAAGCAAGATATTTGGGGAGAGGGAAGGAAGCCATAATTGACCTATGTGGCTAAAGAGATGAAGCGACTTATGGGTAAGGCCATCTCCAATTTTCAAATGATAGGTGATGGAGATAGAATATTGGTGGCTGTTTCAGGTGGCCAAGATAGCTTATCCCTCTTATGGTTGCTAAGAGAACGGCTAAAGAGGATACCCATTAACTATAGTCTTATAGCACTCCATGTGGACTTAGGTTTTGAACAAGGTACAGCGAAAAGCATGAAGGCATTTTTCAGGGGAAGCGGTTTTGATCACCGTATTATCAAAAGCAGATTTGGTCCACGTGCCCATGGAAAAGAAAACAGGGAAAATCCCTGCTTTTTATGCTCACGTCTCAGAAGAAAGCTCATATTTGAAAAGGCGGCAGAACTCGAATGCAACAAGATAGCATTCGGACATCAGAAAGACGATTTTATAGAGACGTTCTTTTTAAACCTTTTTTTTGCGGGATCACTAGATACCATCCAGCCCATGCAAGAGTTATTTAATGGAAGACTTTCTATCATAAGGCCCCTTTGTCTTTTAAATAAGGACATTATCAAGAAATACGCCGATCAGATGGGATTTCCCGAGATAGACAATGGCTGCCCTACGGCAAGATCGTCAAAAAGGGCACAGATCAGGTCCCTGCTTTTAGGCCTCTATCAAACAAATAGAAAGATAAGAGGCAATATATTTAATGCAGTACACGGGATAGCTACCCTCAATAGTCGGAGGTAGGGGAATGAAATTAGGTATCATTGGACTGCCTCAATCGGGGAAATTTACAATTTTCAAGGCCCTGACTGGTGCAAGGGCGATAAAAGGGGAGGAAAGGATCAAGAAAGGGGGTCAGTTGATTGCAACGGTTAACGTCCCTGATGAGAGGGTAGATTACCTTACGGAAATATATAAGCCAAAAAAGACCACCTATTCCCAGGTAGAATACCTACTGCCGCCAAGAATGACGGATTCAGACCATGCTAAAGGGGAAAAAGAAAATATAATCTTTAATGCAGTAAGAACCTGTGATGGACTGATGCATGTGGTAAAAAACTTTCAGCTTTTTGGGGGGCCTTCTCCGACCCTTGAACAGGATTTCTTTAAACTGGAATCAGAGATGATATTGAATGATCTTATGGTGGCTGAAAAGAGGATCGAAAGGATAAAATCAGACGAGAAGAAGGGAAAAGAGATAACTATCGAGGAACTCTCTCTATTAAAAGGGTGCAGGGATATTCTATCTGAAGAAAAGCCCTTGCGGGATAATGCCCAAATAGCTACTTCTCCTCTTCTCAAGGGTTTTACCTTTTTATCTGCAAAGCCTATGCTGCTGATTTCTAACAATTCAGATGAGGATGAAGACCCTCCAAAAATGCCCCACATCCCTAAGAATGTCGAGGTTATGGTAGTTCGGGGTAAATTGGAGATGGAAATAGGAGAAATGGCTCCAGAGGAGGCAAAGGAATTTCAATCTGCCTTTCATATTGAGAGATCCCTCATCGATAGGGTTATCAAGCGGTCCTTTGTTGTGTGTAATCTTATTTCCTTCTTTACGGTCGTGGAAAATGAGGTAAGATCATGGACAGTTACCAAAGGCATATCAGCAGTAGGGGCTGCAGACCTTATCCATTCAGATATGAAAAAGGGATTCATCAAGGCTGAGGTCCTCCCTTACGATCAATTAGTTAGATATGGAAATTTTCCTGAGGCAAAAAAGGACGGCCATCTCCACCTTGAAGGGAAGGATTACCCAGTTCAGGATGGTGACATAATCAGGTTTAGATTTAGTGTTTAATAAAACGCTCAAAAAGATAAGAGTCGGAATTATAGGTGCAGCAGGTTATGGTGGGGTTAGTTTAATTGAACACCTGATAAATCATCCCCATGTTACCATAGGTGCCCTTATAGAAAAGTACGATGTTAATAAGCCTATCAGTGTGATTTATCCCCACTTAAAAGGATTTTGCGATCTACCGCTTCTTGATCCAGCTGACCCTGAGTGCCCTGATGATTTTGATATTGTTTTCTATGCTACCCCTGATGGAGTCGGTCAAAAGGAGGCAAGGAGATGGTTAGATAAGGGTGTTAAAGTAATCGATTATAGTGGAGACTTCCGATTTAATGATAAAGACAGCTATGCCTCTTACGCTATCAGAATTGGCAGGACAAAGGAACATGCTGATCCAGATCTTCTCTCCTCTTCTATCTATGGCCTGCCAGAGCTTCATAGGGCTGAAATAGCCTGCTCAGATTTGGTCGGAAACCCAGGATGTTTTGCGGTAAGCAGTATCCTTGGGCTTGCACCTGCTCTAAAATCAGACCTCATAGATAGTAACGATATAATCTTTGATGCAAAAAGTGGTGTCTCTGGGGCTGGAAAAGCGCCATCGCCGACGTTTCACTTCCCGGCCAGATATGAGGCTATGAATGCCTATAACGTAGCTGGTCACCAACATGTATGTGAAATCGAGAGGGAATTAACCCTGTTAGGCGCTACAAAAATAGAGATTACATTTACGCCTCACGTTGTTCCCTTGTGCAGGGGGATTATTACAACTATCTATGCAAATCTTCGCCCGAATGTAAATATAAAGAGCTTGAGAGATGCCTATACTAGCATGTATAGGAAGGAGCCATTTATCAGGGTCTTGAGCCATGGAGAGATCTCAAGTACCACTGACGTTAGGGGCAGCAATTTCTGTAATATTTCCCTCAATATAGATTCCAGAACCGGGAAACTAATCATTCTGAGCTTGATTGATAATTTAGTTAAAGGTCAGGCGGGCAATGCACTGCAGAATATGAACATCATGATGCAAATCGAGGAAACTACTGGCCTCATGAGTCCTGGACGCTTCCCTTAAATGACAAGCTTACATACAAACCTTCCTTACCTGCAGAAGATCAGTTTGACCAAGAAATATCTTTCTTATCCCTTCTTGCATGAGGGTCGTCATTCCATCGGCGATGGCCTGTTGTCTAATCTCCTCCATCTTAGCCTTGTTTTGGATCAGGGATTTCATCTTGCGTGTACCCACCAATATTTCAACAAGTGCTGTTCGCCCCTTATAGCCAATATTCTGACATTTTTGGCAGCCTTTCGGCCGGTAGAGGGTCAGATCCTTGTTGTAGGAAATCCCCAGGGCATCAAAATTACCGTCATAGGCCCTCACCAATGCGTCAAACTCCTCTTGAGATGGATGGTAGGCCTCTTTGCAATCCTTGCACAGGGTTCTTACCAGCCTCTGGGCAAGGAGACCTAATACGGCATCGGCAAAGTTAAAGGGATCCATGCCCATGTCCAGCAATCGTGTGATTGTCTCAGAGGCACTATTGGTGTGGAGGGTTGAAAGAACAAGATGACCGGTGAGGGATGCCTCAATCCCAGTAGACACTGTCTCCTCATCCCTCATCTCACCAACCATGATGACATCCGGATCCGCCCGCAAGAATGACCTCATAGCTGATGCAAAATTGAGCCCTATCTTTGGATGAACCTGAACCTGGCGAAGCCCTTCCTGGGTAATCTCCACTGGGTCCTCTGCAGTCCATATCTTTTTATCGGGTGTATTGATAAAACGCAGGGCGGAATGGAGTGTGGTGGTCTTCCCACTCCCGGTGGGGCCAACCACGAGGACAATACCGTAAGGCCTCTGTATCATGGCGAGAAATTCCTTATAATCTCGCTCTCTCATGCCCATCTTATCTAGCGGTAGAGGTTCACCGGTAGCCAGTAACCTCATAACAATGTCTTCATTTCGTCCTGTAGTCGGGATGGTAGCCACCCTCAATTCGATATCTAAAGGGGCGTATTTCTTAAACTTTATCTTGCCATCCTGTGGAAGACGCCGTTCCGCTATATCAAGATCGCCCATAATCTTTATCCGGGAACAGAGTGCGTTCTTATATGTGTAAGGTATTGTCTGGTACACCTGGCAGACCCCATCAACCCTGAACCTAACCACGGCATCCGCCTTACCCATCCGAGGTTCTACATGAATATCTGAGGCCCCCCTACTGTATGCATCTACAACCATCTTGTTGACTAACTGGACGATCGCCCCATCTTCCTCGGTAACCCCTTCAAGTTCATCATCTACTTCTTGTTCTCCACTCTCTAACTGACCAAGGATCTCTTCGATACTCCCTGACTCGCCTATGAGATTCGATCTCTTAACATCAAAGAAGTGGGCAATCATTTTAATAATATCTTCTTTTAAAGAAACGCAAAACTCAAACTCCTTGCCAGGGATAAGCCCTTTTATTGTGTCTTGCCCTGGTAAATAGTTTGGATTTTCCATTGCTATCACGATCTTTGAGTTAGATTGGGCTACGGGCACAAAGAGGTTGTTTTTCAAATACGCTGGTTTAAGACCCTTGAGCAGCTGCCCGGGAATGACCATCCTTTCATCATAGGGTATGAACCGCGTCTTATAAAAGGTGCTTAAGGACTTTCCTATATCTCCTTTCGTCACATGATAGTCATTCATGAGTACGTTCTCGACACTGCTCTTTATCTTCCGTGCCTCATCCATTGCATGTTCTAGGTCTTTTTGAGAAATAATATTATTACTAATTAGATAATCGAATTTTGTTTTTTTGGACTGTTGCCTTAACCTCTGCTGGTTGTAGAAGGCAATCCCCAAAACCTTGGCTATCTCGACAACAGACTTCTGGTCTTCCGGTGTAAAGTTTTTACCGTTGACCTTGTTGATAAGCTGAATCACACCCAATAGATACTTGCTAAACTTAATAGGAGCAACTAAAACCTGCGTCGTTCTGTAACCCGTCTTTTGATCCCACCTCTTATCAAACGTGAACTCGGCGTTTATCCGTTTCAATTCATTAGCATTATAGGCATTTACAATATTTACTATCCTTCCCGAACTTCCACAATAACCTGCAAGACTTTTGTTATTAATAGGAACCCTTATCTCATTTGCCTCTTCACCTGTTTTAAATCTAGAAACAATCTCCTTGTTGGCCCCATCTACTATATAGATGGTTAAGCGGTCTGCATCAAACAGAGAGAGAATACTATCCCTCAAATTAATCAGTATGTCGTCGATGTTCTTGGCAGAATTGATCTGATTTGTAATATAATTAAGCTTTCTGCTGAATTGAAGTTGCTTCTGTAAAGCCTCTACGCTAGTGACTTTTTCCTCTATATGTTCCCTCTTGAAAACTGCCATAATATCCACTCTCTAAATACAATATCTTAGTTTTTTACCATATATTCCAAATTTTTTCTACAATATTCCATCTCATTTCTTATTTCAAAACACAACCGTGATTGCATAAGCATGGAATAGCCTTTGTAAGTATCTGCTGTATTAACAAAAAAGTGATTATTGAAATTGTTGATATTGGTATGGTGCTTGATTCTCATGCACACTAAGATTTGAAGGCATTTGATTCAGACAAACGATCTAAGGCAAATAGCCTTGATACCAACTCAAGAAAAGGCAGGTGCCATAGGCGAAATAGGTCTTGATTTCTACCCGAGCTGGTCATCCGGGCAAAACCAAATAGAATTATTGAAAAAGCTTGACATTGCAACGTCCTTTAATCTACCTGTTGTAATACATGACAGGGAAGCTTACGAAGAGATATTGAAGATACTAGGGGAAATCTCTTTTGAGGAAATAGCAAAACAGACAAGCAAAAATATCGTATACTTATTTAACCATCCTTTCCTTGCATGACAAGCCATTATCCCATCGGCAAAAAGAATCCTCTTGTGCTTGCTTCTTTCTCACCAAGACGAAAAGCTCTCCTAACACAAATTGGGATCCCTTTCGAAGCAGTTGGAAGCATGGTAGAGGAAACCCTTTATCAAGGAGCAGAGCCAGTGGAAATCGCCTCCAAGATGGCAATACGTAAGGCTGAATCAGTACATCACGTCTGTAAAAACCGCTGGATACTGGGCGCAGATACCATAGTTGCCATGAAGAAAAGGATATTCGGCAAGCCAAAACATTCTCGGGAATGCCATGACATGCTTCTTCATTTGAGGGGAAAGAATCACAGGGTCATTACCGGATTCTGTATTTTTGATCCAAAAGGCAGATTAGTACACATAGAGACAGTCACCACAAAGGTAAAAATCAAAAAATTGACTGAAATTGAAATCGGGTCCTACATTAAAACAGGTGAACCTTTTGGCAAAGCAGGTGCCTATGCCATCCAGGGGATTGGCTCCTTTATGATTGAATACGTCAATGGCTCTTACACCAATGTGGTGGGATTGCCTATCTGTGAGGTTGTAGATGGCCTTCTTCAATGCGGCGGTCTTAAGGGATTCCCTCTAGCAGAATAGAAATCAGATGAATAGGCAGTAGGAAGCAAACACTTTGTCTTAAACCTCTCCCTGCTGCATACTCCCTACTTCTTACATATAGTCACAGTCCCCTCTGCCTCACTATTTCAGAGAGTATAATTCCTGCAGCTACAGATACATTGAGGGAATTAAGATGGCCCAAGCTTGGTATACTAACCAAATGATGACACTGATCCCTGACAGCCCTACTTAATCCTTTACCCTCACTACCCAATACCAAAACCAAACCCCTATTCCAGTCAAACTCATAAATATTCGTTTTGCTTTCCCCTGCAGCCCCTACTATCCAGAGACCTTTGTCCTCTAATTGCTTAAGAGTTCTTGCTAAATTAACCACCCTGGCTACAGGCAGATAGGCTGATCCACCTGCTGACCTTTTGTGGACAGTATCTGTTATGGAAGCGGACCTGTCCCTTGGCAGAACAAGACCCTGAACCCCAAAAAATTCAGCGGTTCTGATCAGAGAAGCCAGATTCCCGGTATCAGTAATGTGATCCGCAACAAGGAGAAGTCCCTTTTCTCTATTTGCAAGTGCACCTTTTATCAGATCCTCTAAGCCGAAGTAACTGTAATTACTTAAGATAGCTATCACACCCTGGTGGGGAAGGTCAGAGGATATTCTATTCAAATAGCACCTATCTTTGAACCTGATCGGTACCTTTTTCTCTCTGGCCATATCCAAAATTTCCTTCAGCCGCTCAAGCTTCCTCCCCCTGGAAACTAAAAGTTCAGCTATTTCTTTACCTTCCCTAAGACTTTCCCTTACCGCGTTTATGCCTGAAATAACCTGGGGCAAATCGCCTACCTCAACAGTTACGGACATTTTCTATAGATGAAATATCCTTTGAACCAAGGGAAGACGTCTTTTCTTATTAGCCCTTTGTGCAATAATAATCGCTTCTATTTCTCTTGCCGCTTGGTTTAGATCATCATTTATAATAATGAAATCGTAATCTCTGCATCCCTGGATTTCCTTTACTGCCTTTTTCATCCGCAGGTCTATGTCTATTTTTTCGCTCGGTGATCTGCCCTTTAACCTCTCCTTAAGGACTTCGATTGATGGAGGAAGAACAAATATTGATAGAGACTCGGGAAATCGCCTCTTTATCTCTTTAGCCCCTTGTAAATCAAGATCCATCAAGAGATCTTTATCTGAGGAAAGTTCACTGTTTACACTTACAATGGAGGTGCCATATAGCTGATCATAGACAGCGGCCCATTCAACAAATTCATGAGCCTCAATCATCCTTTCAAACTCTACTCTGTCAACAAAGTAGTAATGTAATCCGTTGACCTCACCTTTTCTCGGCTTTCTAGTGGTATGAGAAATGGAATAACCAACCCCCCTTACATTTTTTCTTACAATATCTATTAATGTTGTTTTTCCGGTGCCCGAGGGGGCAGTGATTACAAAAATTTGTCCTTTTTCAGGCCGTATCTCCATATCTTCTTTATAAAATAAATATTGATTTAAGGTCCTATTTCTTATATGAGATCTTCCCCCCTAATTGACCCATTTGGGGAAAACCTTTGGGCTATTGTCTCAGATTGAATAGCAGATAGAATCACATGATTGCTATCAGTTATAATAACTGATCTCGTTCTTCTACCTTGCGTTGCATCAATGAGCCTCTTGTCATCTCTTGCCTCTTCACGAAGTCTTCTGGCTGGTGCGGAAGCTGGCGAGATAATAGCTATAACCCGGTTGGATACAAGAAAATTTCCAAAGCCAATACTAAGTAAACTTGGATCCATAACCCTTTTCTCCTATATTTAATATGTTAAGAAAATTATTCCACATTTTGAATCTGCTCCCTCAACTTTTCCAATTCAGCCTTAATCTCTACTGCAAGTTGCGAGATAATGGAATCTGCAGCCTTAGATCCAATTGTATTAACCTCCCTATTTATCTCCTGCAATAAAAAATCCAGTCTCCTCCCAACCACATCATCCAGATTCAAGTACTTCCTAAATTGGTCTATGTGACTTTTGATCCGAATCAGTTCCTCGGTAATATCAGACCTCTCCGCCATAAAAGCTACTTCTTGCGTCAAGCGATCCTCATCAATTTCAATGCGTTTTATCAATTTCTGAATCTTTTGTCTTAAGTTATCCCTGTAACTTTCAACTGTTACTTTAGCCCTGTCTGTGATCTCATTAATATATATCCGAATCCTGTTTAATCGTTCTAAAAAATCCTTCTCCAGGGCCTTACCTTCATTTATTCTCATAGTGTCCAGTGAGAGCATGGCCTTATCTATAACATCCTTCAAAACAAGCCATATTTCTTCAAGATCAATGCTATCTTGCCTGACAATGATAGCATCCTTTAGCTGAGAGAAAAAGGACAGATCAAGAGGTTGCTTACATCTAAGTTCCTTGTTTAGCTCATTGAAAATATCAACATAAGCCTTTACCAGTGGTCTGTTTAGTTCCAGCTTTAAACCCTTATCGCCATTGTCTTTTATCTGGATCGATATCTCGATTCTGCCCCTTTTTAGTCTGGAAGAAACTATAGACCTAATCCTGTCCTCAAGTAGTTGAAGACTCTGAGGGATCCTCGGAATAATTTCTCGGTACCGACTGTTTCCCGACCTTATCTCGGCAATGAACTCCATGGTCCCTTCTAAGGACTCGGCCCTGCCATATGCAGTCATACTCTTAAGCATAATTATCTCTCTATTGGATCTGGGGACAAGGTCCAGATCCCTTTTTTTCCTCTTCTCTTAAATGTTGCAAATACCCATTCCTCACCATGTTAAAATAACCAATAACCTTTTCATTGGCATAATCAGGATAGGTCCATGCCAAAGGCTTGAAGGTCCCAGCATGAAAGATAAGGGTTAGGTCTGCATATAATCCCTTTTTTAAATAGATTCTATGGATATAATTCTTGCCAGTAGCAAGAACCAACCGTTCTAAAGATATATAACCTGGATCAATGTTAATCCTCCTCCGGTCGTCAACCAGATGCTTATTCTCAATTCTATTGGTCATTAGCTTTATATCTGCAATAGAATCTGGGGGAATAAGGCTTGAAAAAGATATAAATCGCCTGTATAGAGGCCATCCCATCTCTTCTGCATAGTATCTTGTCCTTTTAAAAAAGAGTTTTTCGCTTATCCACTCAACAGGTCCAAAATATCCCTCCATCTGTTTAATAACCTTCCCTATTAGTTCCTCATCTGGAGAGAAGAGGCTACTTATCAGCTTTACCTTTTTTGCTTCCTTAGGGGTGCTCATCTTCTAAAGTCTCATCCGCACCTGGTGTAATACTGGGCAAGCTGTTCTTGCTTGAGTGGCGAATGCTCAATCTTCTAAAGAAAGATGAGAGGCAATTAACGATTTGAGATCATCTCTGTTGACAGTTGATGTTCCTACCTCACCAACGACTATACTTGCTGCCAGATTAGAGAGATAGGCCGCTGATTTCAAATCAAGTCCTGCAGCTATACCGAGCGTAAGGGTGGCAATGACGGTATCCCCTGCGCCAGTAACATCATATACCTTTCTGGCCATCACCTTTATATGGGTTGCTGTGCCATCGCCTTCAAAAAGAGTCATCCCATCCTCTCCCCTGGTAATCAATAGAGCACAGCATCTGGAGGAATACAACAACTTTTCGCCAACTCTCCTAAGGCTCTCCTCATCTAATATGTCCGTGCCAGCGACCTGTTGAGCCTCATTGTGATTAGGGGTGATGATAGTTACACCTTGATAAAGTGGGAAGTTCTTGACATTAGGGTCGATAGCTAAAGGGACACCTCTGGTTGACATCAAATCTTTAACTCCTCCCATAAGTTCCCCGGTCACCACGCCTTTTCCATAGTCAGAGACAATTACTCCAGCAAGGTTATCCTTCTGATCCTGAATGAGATTTAAGATGGTATTGGTTGTCTCTGGTTTTAAAGAATCCCTGCTCTCTCTGTCGTACCTGACAACCTGCTGGGCATGGGCCATGATCCTTGTCTTGAGGGTTGTGGGCCTCTTATGTTCTACAACAATACCTCCAGTGTTAACTTCTAGGTTGTTTAACAGTGAAAATATCCGCCTGCCTATATAATCATCCCCAACGACTCCACATACCAAGACCTTACCCCCCAAGGAAACTATGTTATTGACCACATTTGTTGCGCCGCCTAACATCGTGGTCTCATGGTCAACATCGACCACGGGTACAGGTGCTTCAGGTGAAATTCTCGATACCTTTCCCCATATAAATTGATCCAACATAATATCGCCAACCACAAGAATCCTTGTCTTCCGAAAATTATCAACAGCCTTATTCAAAGATTTAGGATCAATACCTTTCATATATCCATGTTCCTCTATTGTTAAATCATGGAGAGATGGTGATCATAGTCTGCGTATGTGGTCTATCTTACATATGACCACTAAATTAATGTTCTCCCTGAAGCAATCTCTTAGGGCATTATATACCATATAGTTATTTCCGGATAAAGGGGAAAACGAGGTAAAAAATAGCACCAGAAAGTGCTAGAAGACGGAGTCCAATTTTGATTGACTGCCTATGAACTCTTCCATATACTCACTAAAAATTCAGCTATTTAAGATATGCCCTGGTACATGGAAAATGCTATGAAAATTTCAATCTGCATTATATGTTGTAACGAGGAAAGCAACATTAGAAGGTGCCTTGAGAGCTCAAAATGGGCTGACGAGATAATAGTTGTTGATTCAATGAGCCAGGATAGAACAGTGGAAATTGCCAGAAAATACACGGATAGGGTATATCAGAGGATATGGTCTGGATATATTGACCAAAAAAACTTCGCCCTTTCCAAGGCTACTGGTGAATGGATATTCAGTGTTGACGCTGATGAGGAGATAAGTCAGAGCCTTCAACATGAGATCAGAGAAGAGATTGAAAAAGAGGACACCAAAGATGGTTATAGCATGCCACGCCTTTCTTTCTATCAAGGAAGATGGATCAAGCACAGCGGATTTTATCCCGACAGGCAGCTCAGGCTTTTTCGACGCAATCGAGGATATTGGGCAGGAAGGCGGGTGCATGAGCAAATCCGCGTTGACGGAGAAGTTGGCCTCTTAAGGAACAACCTTTTACATTATCCATATGATGGCACTATCTCAGGTCAGCTTCAGACTGTTGATAAATTTTCAACTCTCCTGGCACAAAATATATTTGAGGAGGGCAAGCGTTATAATCTTTTGGTCTTGCTCTTGAGGCCATCCTTTAAGTTCATAGAGGTTTACTTTTTCAAATTGGGTTTTTTAGATGGGCTGGCAGGATTTATTATTGCCCTCACATCTGCTTATGCCCTGTTTGTCAGGTATGTCAAGCTCAGGGAGATAGAGAATCGTTTTGCAAACTAGCCTCCTGTGCGACCTTTCAGTCATTATTGTTAACTACAACACCGCTGACCTTCTCGTCAGGTGCTTGAATTCGATCGCCTCCCAAACAGGCATTAATTTCGAGGTCATAGTTGCTGATAATGCTTCGCGGGACAATAGCCTTGATGTGATAAGGAATAATTTTCCGCGCGTAATCCTGATTGCCAATCAACATAACCTAGGCTTTGCCAGGGCCAACAACACGGCCCTGAAGGCATGTAAAGCTAATTACGTGTATTTTCTTAATCCAGACACGGAGGTAATGGAGGGAGTCTTTCGAAACATGATCGATTTCATGGATCTGCACCCTGAAGTTGGCCTTGCCGGAACCCGAATTGTTAGTCCAGATGGTTCACTGCAATCATCGATTGAAAAGTATTACCCAGGTGAGAGACATGCAAAACAAGAGTTGAAAGATCTAAAAGGGACCATTGCTTGGGTCATGGGCGCCAGCATGATAGCTAGGCGAGGCATTGTCGAAGACTTGGGTGGCTTCGATGAGAGCTTTTTCCTTTATGGTGAAGAACAAGACCTCTGTCTGCGGATAAGAAAAGCGGGATGGGCTATCGGGTACATAAACGAGGCAGCAGTGGTCCACTGGGGTGGTCAAAGCGAGCGTGAGAATCTGCCTGCTGTAGTCTGGAAGAAGAAGTTCGAGGCAGAACTCCTCTTTTACAGAAAGCATTACTCCAAAAGGGCGATCCGCGGAATAAGACGAGCCAACCTTCTGAAGGCGCTCTGGAGGATTTTGACGTTAAAACTTACCCTTCCTTTTTGTTCTGATAAAGATGCCTCCCTTAAAAAACTGGAAAAATATAGGCTGCTTCTGAAGATATTCAGAGCGAGAAACGCGTGAACGGGAGATGAAGAGGCCTTTGTCATGAGAGTTGCGACCGTTATCCCTAAATATGGACTCGTAGGGGGAGCCGAAGGCTTTGCGTACGAGATCACTGAGCGATTGGCTAAGCGCGACGACTTTGAAATTCATGTGTTCGCCAATAAATGGCGCCAAGGAGCGTCGCCCATAACCTTTCACAAGGTTCCTTATCTCCCTTTTCCACGCTTCATGAGGCCGATTAACTTCGCGTATCTTTCGAATAGGCGAATTCATCCTAGGGACTACGATCTGATCCACAGTCACGACCGGATCTTCCAGATGGATCTCCTTACCATGCACGGAATTCCCCATAAAGCATGGATGAGAGAGGCTAGGGCAAAACGGCTAAGCCTTTTTGATCGGTCCATGACCTGGGTGGAGAAAAAAGCCTTGAGCAAATCGCGCCTTCCCATGATCCTGCCTGTTTCAAACCTGGTCAAGGATGAACTTCTTAAGATCTATGATATTCCGGAATCAAGAATTCAGGTTATCCATCCGGGGGTCTCGATAGACCGTTTTAGGGCTCTGGATCAGGAGAGCTGCCGATATGAGATTCGCCAGCGTTATGGACTCTCTGCAAGAGACGTGGTCGTTCTATTCGTGGGTATGAATTTTGAGATTAAACGTCTTGACCTTGTAATACAAGGTGTGGCAGAAGTGGTTAGGAAGGATAGCAGATTCTCCAAACTGAAATTGTTGATTGCAGGAAAGGGAAATACGACTAAATACCTAGCTCTCGCCAGAGACCTTGGGATCGCTAATCGGGTTGCCTTTGTCGGTGTTACGCACGAAGTTGAAAAATACTATCTGGCAAGTGACATCTTTGTTATGCCCTCCAGATTTGATACATTTGGACTGGCCGTTCTGGAAGCCATGATAGCAGAATTACCGGTTATCATCACCCAAAGGGTAGGCGCCAGAGATCTGGTAGATTCCGGCGTTCAGGGCTTTGTTCTTTCCGATGATCCTTCTCCCAGCGATGTAGCCGAAAAACTCGCAGTTCTCATGGAAAAAGAAAGGCGTCTAAAAATGGGTAAAAACGCTCAGGAGGTTGCATTGCGATACACCTGGGATAGAACTGCGGATCAGGTGCGGGAACTCTATCAACTCGTGGCCCGGCGGGAGAACGATTATCAGGGAGATCATATCACCTCGAATAGGATCAAGCTACCCGTGTCAGGGTGACTCCAGGCCCCAAGCCTGACAAAATCTTTCATATTGCCAGTGTCTAACACATAAGAACCCTGTTTCGGCCAGTGTTTCTCTTCCCAAAGAAAATATCTTATAGCCCTCATTTTCAGATTCATGACAAATTCTCTATAGCTTTTACCGATTAAGTTCTCGAGATCATAGTTTTTCTCGGGGCATGGAGCGCCCTTATAATTCAAATTGGCATAAAAGGAAACCCATCTAATAGAATGCATAGATGTTGCTATCCGTATCTCTTTATTGTTCCCCTCTCTATCAGCAATAAGCTCCCCTATTTGTTTAAAAACTATCTTATCAGCCTCCCTCGGTCTCAGGTTCTTTGGCAAAGCACAGGCCAATATCAGCAGGCATAAAATGGAAAGCATAATAGATTCTCTAAGATTTAATCTTGCTCTAAAAAAAGCGATTATCTTCTCCAAACCAAAGCCAATAACTATAAAAGATGGTAAAATAAAGATGGCCCAAAATCGCTCAAACATCATCCACGTCTGCAGCACATGCATATACAACAAGACCAATGCCGAAATAGCAAGGAAAGCGAGATATAGTACACGCTGGTCCCCCTTTATCCTCGCCCATATCCCTCCTAATCCAATTATAAATATAGGAAAAAAGGGATAAAAATAGGCCCTCACCGCATATCTAAGAAGGGTTCCAAGGGCAATTAACCAGATGAGGCTCCTAGACTTGTGTAAAAAAGCTGGCAGATTCCCTTCCGAGGGCTGATTCATTAATTCCGCTAAGGTAGCCCTAAGATTTTTATATTCAACCATAGGAGCCGTAAATTTAGCTGTTACTTCGTGTCCTCGATGAAGATCATTGACGGGTATATCAAAGATCATCAGCCCAAAGATACCAAACAGCAGCACAAGAAGAACTGGCATTGCAAAAATAGAAATCCTTTGTAGCTTTTTATCTTGCCTTACAAATAAGAGGTAAATAAAAGATCCGAGTATAAATAGAGTTGCCTCAATTCTGGCCCAGGCCGCCATAAAGAAGGAGAGACTGCTTAAGATGAGGTAAAGGTGGTTTCTATTTTCAATTTGGCTTACAAAAAGGTAAAGACCGAGCACTGAGAAGAACCAGTAAACAGGGTCTCTTACGACATCAGCACTCTTGTCAACAAATACCGGTATGAGGGCAAATATCAGGGTGGCTGCTAGAGCTATCTCCTTTCTAAAAAATCTATCCAAAAGAAAATAGAGTGGGACGAGTGTAATAGTCCCAAAAAACAGAGAGACTGATTTTGCTGCAACTACCCAGTCACTAAAGATCTTGTATGCAAGGACGATAAGTATCGAATAATTTGATAAAAAACCCATTGAACAGGTCAAAATACAATCGTTTAGCCCATAATAGATGGCCCGTGCCTGATGAATATACAATACACCGTCCGGGTTGATGATATAGGTGTAGTAGAAGGAAAACAGTCGAATTGCGAAGCCAAAAAGGATTATAAGAAAAGCAGCTCTCAAAGGAGGGTATTTATCATCTGCAAAAAGACCTTTAAATATAAAACTTATCATGGGGTGTATCTGTAATCATCCCTACTTAATCTTAGATTCTATCTCCAAGATTTTACTATCCACTATAGGAATTACCTCTTCAGGTCTCAACTCTTCAAGGCACCGACTCAGTTCACTATTATTGCAACCCTTTTGCCTGCATGGTACGCATGGCAGGTCTTTGTAAATCGCACAATGTTGTTTACCCCTTGGTGCCCAATTTATAGGGGAAGAAGGTCCAAATATGGTGATTGTAGGGGTACCGACCGCTGCGGCGATATGCACAGGAGCACTATCTATCCCGATCAATAAACTGCAGCCCTTGAGAACACCTGCCAACTCACCAATAGAGGTTTTCCCTACAAGGTTATAAATATCTGTTTTACCCTTCTGAACTATCCCACCCACCCTATCCTCTTCATTACTCGAGCCCGTTATTACTATAGAGACCCTATACCGTGAGGCTATATGCTTGATTAATTTGATATGATTTGTAACTGGCCACTCCTTGTATCTCCACCGAGAGAATGGATGGAGGGCAATTATCGGCCTATCAAGGGGCACCTCTGCCTTTCTTAGGACATTTGCTGCACTTATCCCTTTTTCTTTTGTGATAACGAGCTCTGGAGATGTATCCTTGACGTTTAACTTAAAAGGGGCCAAAATATTCACGTTATGCAGAGTCGAATACTGTTGCAATTCATTCTCAGGCCTAACCAGATGAGTAAAAAGCCTATTCCTCCATGACTTTCCATCATGGGCATACCTTCCTATCCTCAATCGTGCCCCACTCAAGAAAGAAAGGATAGCACCCCTAGTACCAGCCCGCAGATCAATAGCCAATTCAATTCCCTTCTTCCTCAGCCTTAAAAGAAAATCTTTTTGATAGACTATTTCCTCTCTGAATTTTCTCTTGTCCTTGTCGACCGAAATCACACCATCCACCCATGGGCAGTCTTCTATCAATTCCCTGGCATGCTTTCTTACAATAACAAAGATCTTGCTATGCTGATAACCTTCTCTCAGTGCCTTAATGGTAGGGGTTGTAAGCACGACATCACCTATATCTCCCAGCTGTATCAAGAGTATCTTCTTGATACTACCCAGTGAGAAATTTTTGCCTTTAACCAACATTAACTTTCCCTTTAGCGTTTCTCCGGGCATCCAACTAGATGCCAGATAATTAACTGGACATAAATAGCACATTTTTTCTTTATCGAATCCTTAAAACCAAGGGTAAATACAAGGCCCATAAAAGAAAGCAGTGTGTTAGTTACCAGCCTTAGGAGTATAACTGTATAGAATAGCGGATAGGTGTTAGGGTGCCACTTTTTACAAAAGATATACCTTGATCTATAGAACATAATCCTTGAATTTAGGCCACTTCCCACTGTCTTTCCCTGGGCGTGAAATATTTTTGCCGTTGGTACAAAATATATCTCCCAACCGGCAAGCTTCATCCTGTAAGCCCAATCAGTCTCTTCAAAAAAAAAGAAATATCTTTCATCAAAAGGCCCTATACCGTCCATAGCCTCTTTTCGAACCATCAGACAGGCACCAACACATGAATCTATCTTGAGAGGAGATACGTATTCCCCCCTCTTGCTTGGAAACTTATCAGGCATTAAGATTCTTAAAATAGTCTCATTGCAAAGGAGGGTCAAAAACGTAGGAAAACTGGCAATAGAATTTTGCTTTGACCTATCCTGGTTCAGCAATTGTCCGCATGCCATGCCTGCCTCAGGAGTAGCTTCCATAAAATCGTAAAGCTCCTTTACCGCCCCATTGGTCAATACAGTATCACTATTTAGCAGGACGGCATATTTTCCATTCATCCGCCTAAAGGCCTGATTATTTGCAGCAGCAAAACCTAAATTTTCCTTATTTGTGATCATATTGGCAGCAGGGTATTGCTCCCTTATGGCCTCCACTGTTCCATCAGTGGAATTGTTATCCACAACCCATACCTCAAGAGATATCCCTCTTGTCGTTTCAAATATTGAAGCCAGACAATCAAGGAGGCGATCTCTTGTGTTATAACTAACGACAATAATAAAGATGTCCAATTACTCCTCTTCTATCTTTTTTGCCTCATCAATAAGCATGATTGGTATATCATCCTTGATTTCATACAAGAGCTTACAATTATCACATATAAGTCCATTCCCTGCTTCATTCAAATAGATATCCCCCTTACACTTTGGGCACACTAAAATGTCCAACAATTCCTTGCTGATAGCCATGTCTATGCCCTCCTCCTGAAGATTAAATCATCGCTCATTTACTGCAAGTGCCTCTTTGACAGTCTCGAAGACCATATCTACTGTGATCCTTTTCATGCATAACATATTATCACATTTCTTTCTAAAGCACGGGCTGCAGCCAATTCCGGCCCTGATAACCCTGTGTTTTACCCCATAAGGCCCTGTTCTCGAAGGTGAGGTAGGCCCGAAGAGAGCTACTACCACAGATGAGTCCATTGCTGCTGCTACATGCATCGGGCCAGTATCAGTAGAGATGACAACAGCACACCTCTGGTAGAGATATGCTAACTGTTTCAGGGTTGTCCTTCCAGCCAAATTCAGGGCCTTGGTTTTCATGCTTGAAAGAATAGTTTCTATTGCCCCTTTGTCATCTTCACCCCCCGTGAATATAACATCGGCCGCCAGCTTTTCATGGATCGAATCTGCCAGGGAGGCAAACCGACTTAGTTCCCACAGCTTACTCTCCCATTTTGCCATTGGATTAACCGCTATCAGGATACTGTTATCCTCTGCTTCCCCTAGAAGAGAGTCTACATATCTTCTATCAGTATCGCAAATCGGGATATGCCCTTTCCACACGGAATTAGTTGCCCCCAGGTATCTAGCAACGCATAAATATCTTTCAAGGGCATGAATATCTGGATCAGGAACGGCAACCCTTTCATTAATAAAAATGGAACTACCCTCCCTTCCTCTGTTAAGGGCAATTTTTCGTTTCCCACTGGTAAAAAAGCTCACTATTCCACTTTTCAAAAGCCCTTGGAGGTCAACTACAATATCGTATTCTTTTTTCCTAAGCTCACTAAGGAAGCGAGCCACCTCTTTCCCAACTGCAATGTATTCACCCTTTTTGATAAATCTCTCTATCCAACTCTTTCGCGGAAACAGTATTAGCCGATCTATGTAAGGATGTCCCCCTACTGCGCCCGACGCGTCCTCCTCAACCACCCAGTCAATCTTTGCAAACGGGAATCTATCTCTTAAGAGTTCCAGAAAAGGCAGGCTGTGAACAACATCACCAATTGAGCTCAATTTTATTATAAGGATATGTACTTTGTTGTTTTTCACGTTAGGTATTGCGTTTCAAGATCCACTGTACGGCACCTAATAGATCTTTTGCCACATAGGTGGGTTTTATCTTTTTACGAGGTACTATGTATTCCAAATCTCCCATCCCATAACCGGTTAACACCAGGATACCGGGCAGGTTTGCATTATGTGCAAATTCTATATCAAGCCATCGGTCCCCAATTATATATGATCTGCCCATATCTATATCGAAATCCGATCCGGCCTTCTCTATAAGACCTATGTTGGGTTTTCTGCAATTGCACTCCCTGCTGTATTCAGGCATTATTCCACCTGGATGGTGAGGACAGAAGTAAATCCCATCAACGTATGCACTATCCCTTGCTAATTCCCTCTTCATTAACTTGTTTGTCTCTTCTACCAGTTCTATGGGGAAATAGCCTCTGGCTACACCTGACTGATTAGAAGTTACAACCACGATGTGGTTATTCCTGTTTAAAAGGGATATGGCCTTCGCTACACCAGGCAAAAAGATAAAGCGGCTAATATGATTTACATAACCACGTTGCTCATTGATTGTTCCATCTCTATCAATAAATGCTGCCGGCCTCACCCTATAACCTCTCGCTTTAGGTCTTCCATGCCCTCCCAGACCTCTTCCGGTTCAATGGATAACATGCATTTATGATCCTGAGGACATGTTTCTTTTAAGCACGGGCTGCAATCAATACTATGCCTAACTATTCTGACATTTCTACTAACCGGACCGGTTGTAATGTGATTAGTGGGACCAAAAATAGCCACTAAAGCGATATTAAAAGCCGCAGCTACATGCATGAGCCCACTGTCATTAGTTAAGAACAGGTTACATCTCTTGATCAATGCCATAGCCTGACCCAAAGTAGTTTTTCCACAGAGATTAACTGGGTTCATATGCATATCATTGGATACCCTGTCACCTATCTCTCTCTCGGAAAGAGAGCCGAATAGGACTACCTTGGCATTCCACCTCTGGGAAGCCCAATCGCCGATCTTGGCAAATCTCTCCACTGGCCATCTCTTGGCTGATCCATATGCAGCTCCCGGGTTGATTCCTACAACAAGCTGACTATCCTCTATACCCAGTAAAGATAGCATTAAAGAGGTTGATTTGACATCCTCATCTTTAACGTATAAGACCGGCTTCCTCTCCTCAACACGCCAGCCCATCGCCTCTATAAGACCCAGAAAATATTCCACTTGATGAACTGAGAGAATATCGTCATCTGTTATGACTTTATGAGTCACAAGCAATCCCCTCCCGTCTGTATCGTAACCGACTATATATCTAACCCCTCCCATATAGGCCAAAAAGGCGGCTTCAAAGGCATTTTGAAAGAGAACTGCTAGATCAAAGCGTTCACTCCTCAGCCAAGATATAATCCTTGTTAATTCCTTAAATGAGCGAAAGAAACCCTTACCCTTGTCAAGTGTTATTGTTCTGTCTACGGCAGGATGATTCTCTAAAAGGGGAATTACCCAGGGATTTGCTAAGATGGTGACTTGAGCATGGGGGAAAGCCTTTCTAAGTGGCGCCAGGGAAGGTGTCATCATCACTGTATCACCTACCCAGTTGCTAGATCTCACCAAAATCTTTTTGATCAGCTTAGTTGAAATGTTATGCCTGGATCTGACTCTCATTTTTTTTCTTATGAGATCTAAGAATTCGCTCTCTTAAGATATCAAAAAAGGTGTCGCTATCCGATATGAACCCTACTCTTATGGTTAGGAAAGCAATATCCAAATCATCACCAATTTTTCCATCAATCCTGACCCAGTCTTTCTCTGTGGTCAATAAAAAGTCGACATCTGATCTTCGCTTCCAGGACACAAGCTCTTTAATCTCGTCCTTGCTAAAAGAGTGATGATCAGAAAAACTGTAAGATTGGATGATATGAGCCCCAAGGCCTCTTACCATTTCTAAAAAATCATCAGGGTAAGCCAGCCCTGCAAAGGCCACCACATTTTTGCCTGACAGAATGCCCGGTGGATGTGCTTTACCAACAAGGGGAAATATAATCTGATCAGGAAAATGTCCAGATCGAAAAATCGGTTTCCTGGGAAAATTCTTTTTTAAGGAATCTACCAGGCCATCTGGCGGATGCTCGCCTGTGCATTTGGTAATAACAATAAGATCTGCTCTCTCTATCTGCTTATAAGGCTCCCTTAGAGGACCGAGGGGCAGCAAAGACCCGTTTCCAAACTGCCTTTTGGCATCTAAAAGGAGAACATTCAAATCCCTCTTCAATGATAAATGCTGATACCCATCATCCAAGAGCAGGAGTTCTGCACCAAATCGTCGTAAGGCCAGACTACCTATCCGGTACCTGTTTTTGGATATTAATACCGGAATAGAGGATAATTTTCGAGCCAATAGAAATGGCTCGTCTCCTGCATCATCGACAGATGCTAAAACCGTTTTCCCATCAGAAACAACAAGGGCGTCATGGCTTCCTTTCCCTTTGTAACCCCTCGAAAGGATAGCTGCTTTAAATCCATTTTCACCTGCCCACTCCGCAAGAAGTGCGACGAATGGCGTTTTCCCTGTGCCTCCTGTCGTTATATTTCCTACACTAACAACGAAAGCTGGAAGTGATTTAGTCCCCAAAAGGCCAAACCCATAAGCAATGAGTCTGAGCTGTATTGCAAGGCCATAAAGAAAGGAAATGATTCTCAGAAAGAAAGTGATAGCCTTCCTTTCTTTGTTTTGGTGAATAATTGACCAGTTAATCGGCCTCATGATGTAATTTCTGTGTTTGTTGGTCTAAAGGCCTATAAACTCAATGAACTCAACAAAAGTAATAAACTCTATTGCCCTTGGATGTAAGGCTTAAGAATTTCCATCACCCTATCAAGGGCTCCCTGATTTTGCGTTACAAATTCCTGAGCCCTTTTTCCTATCTTCTCTCTCTCGCTTTTGTTACCTAAGAGTTCTAACATAACATGAAGTAATTCTGATTCACCAGTAACCATCTTACCGCCGCCACCTTTGATCATCAATCGAGACATTGTGGCAAAATTATGAGTATGGGGGCCAAAAAGCACAGGTACACCGAAAGACGCTGGTTCCAAAAGATTATGACCTCCTATTGGAGCCAGGCTTCCCCCCACAAAGGCAACGGCAGCTAGCCCGTAAACCTGGCCTAATTCCCCAAGCGTATCAAGAATGAAAACATCGTACTTCTGTTTCTCTGCGGGCAGTTCGCTTCTTCTTACAACCTTGAATCCAGTTTTCTTGGCAAGCTCATAGACCTCGTTAAACCTATGAGCCTCCCTCGGGCCGATAATAAGAGAGAGATGGGGAATAGATTTAAGGAGGTGACCAAATACGCTCAATATGATCTTTTCTTCAGGATTATGGGTGCTTCCAGCTACCCATATAAGTCCATTTCTTAGGTTCAAAAGCTCAAGCCACCTAATGCGTTCCGCATCTTTAAGAGGCCTCCATGTCTTGTCAAACTTAATGTTTCCAGTGACCTTTGCCCTCTCCGGAGAAATCCCCCCGCTCATAAAACGATGTTTATCAATCTCTGTTTGCAATAAGCACAGTTCTAATAATCTGAGCACTCTCTTGATCAAAAATCGCCACCGCATATATGATCTCTCTGTGCGCGGAGAAACCCTACCATTGACCAGAATTGTTTTTATTCCCCCTTTTTTTAAGGATAAGATTAGGCCTGGCCAGATGTCTGTCTCAACCAAGATAAAGATAGTTGGCTTAATAGTTCTTATCATTTTCCTTGCTGACCACCAGAAATCCAGAGGCATCGGTAATAGGTAGTCAATTTTCCCTTTCAGGTTCTTCCCCGCAACCTCTAGGCCGGTAGCTGTTTTAACAGAAAGAACTAGCTCCTTTGAAGGACATCCATGCCTTAAGGCCTCAAGCAAAGGAATAGCGGACAGGACCTCACCCACTGAAAGGGCATGGACCCATAACCTATCGGACCCTGATTCCCCAAGATTTGGGAGGTCAAGCCCCAGCCTTTCCTTTAAACGACCTTTGTTCCTAAACAGAAAAAAAAGGGGGGAAAAAAAGATAAGGATAAGGGTAGTTAAAACATGGTAGAGGATAAACATCTTGCAGATTACTGACTTCTTGTTGCTCGCCGCTCGTTTCTTGTTTTTGGTTTCTAGTTAACGAGTGATTAGTAAGATCATTTCTAAACCCTCACAGGTAACTCGATTATAAACTTCGTGCCCTTTGGCTTATTATCCTTAACTCTTATGAAACCATTATGATCGCTGATTATTCTGCTAACAATAGCAAGGCCCAATCCTGTACCAAACTTCTTCGTAGAAAAATATGGTTCAAAAAGATGCTCTTTATCCTCATCAGATATACCAGTACCGGTATCGGCAACCTCAATCCTGGCAATCCTCAATACCTTGTCATAGAAAAGTCTGATACTAATCTTTCCTTTGCTAGGGATGGCAGCAACAGCATTATCTAAAAGATTAATCATCACCCTTTTTATCTGTTCTTTATCGAGCTTAAATATCGGAATATCATCTTTGTCGATAAACTTAAATGTTATGTTCTTGTGGACATCCTTATACAATAAAATTGCATCCTGAATTATCTGTTTTATATTATCCGGCATCGGATTAGAATCTGGCATGCGGGCAAAGTTAGAAAATTCGTCCACTAATACCTTCAACTCTTCGACGTTGTCTATTATTAACCGCGTACATTCGTCAAAAACAGCACCATCTCCTCTCGCTAAACGTTTACCATACTTTCGCCTCAGCCTCTGTGCTGAAAGCTGAATTGGGGTCAAGGGATTCTTTACCTCATGAGCGATACGTCTGGCTACCTCTCTCCATGCGGCCATTCTCTGTGCCTTTTCTAATTCGGTCAGATCCTCAAATACCGCAACTAATCCAAGATAGTTATCTTGATCATCCCTCAGGACATTCAACGAAACCAGCAGTCTTAAGGAACGCCCCCGTATTGAGATTTTTATCTCTTTTTGGATAAATCCCTTGTTAAAAAGATTTTTGTCTGCCACAAATCCCCTGATAATTGACCGATACTTAGGGCCTAAAACATCCCTGTAATTCTTCCCTATTATTTCCTTAGCGGAAATATCAAGCATCTTTTCTGCAGACTTATTTATTGTCGAAATCGCCCCTTGAGAATCTGCAGAGATAACACCTGCAGCCACACTTTCTAAAACAGTTTCCATATAGAGTCTTCGCTGATCTGATTCCTTATTACTCTTGATCAAATCCCTGTTAACTAAATCAAGTTCCCTTTTTCCTTCCTTAAGATCCTCTGTCATCTTGTTGAACGAATCTACAAGAACGCCTATCTCATCCTTTGATTCGAGATCAATACGAAAGCTGTAATCACCAGATGCAATCCTAGTAGTAGCTATGGCCAGTTCCTCTATTGGAACTGTAATCCCTTTTGACAGATAAAAACCGAACCAGACGGCCGAAAAGATGACTAAAAGTGTAACAATGGACAGGGTGATCAAATGGCTTAGTTTTATTGGTCTCTTGAGCATCTTTAGTTGTCTATAGCCTTGCAGGCCTTTGGCAATAGTCTCCAGCCTATTCAAAACTACTCCTGGGATAAATTTGGCAACAACAATAGCTCCTACCTGGGCCTTTGTCTCGGTTCGAGAAAATATGGGTACAATACCCCTGACTAAATCTCCATGTGAGGATGTTTGAGTATCCGTTATATCAGTCGAAGCTTTGAAACCCTTGCGTAGTACTTCCATGCTCAGATCTTTAAACGGTTTTAAATCGACCCTGCTGTCATAAGAGACGGCCCTTGGAAGCAACTTTGATGAAAAGACCTGAATAGCGGCAAGTTTATATTCCTTCCTTTTTTCCTCTATGAATGCCTGCAATTCATCTGTCTTGGATACCAGCATATACCCTTCATGGGTGATTACAGAACTTAAGGTATTGCCAAAGGCAGTGGCCTCGTCTACTATTCTTTTATAGTAGTCCTGACCCACCTCTAAAGACTTTTGAAGAGACTGTTCAACCTGAAGACTAAACCAATGTTCAATAGAGAGAGAAATAAATTGCACAGAAACAAAAAAGATGATTATAGTTGGCAAGAGAGAAAGGATGACAAAGGCAAAGACGAGTTTAGCTCTAAGACCGGAGCCCATGACTTTCTTTTTTCTCTCAAAGACCAGCTTGACCAGATTTCTCATGGTCAAATAGAGGAGAAGAAGCAGTAAAATTACATTGATATTTATTAATGCAAAGATCAAGATGCTGTCGGCGATCGGTAACTCAAGACCAAGATCCAGAATCTTGGTTCCCAGGTAGGTGAATAAGACAATAGTGGGTAGTATAATGCATATAATTAATATTTCTCGTCTACGCCTCTTTAGGTCTTCATTTTTAACGCCTAAATGTTTTTTCATCGGTCTTAATACCTAAAAATCACCGAATACCAGTCTGTCTCGAAATCCCATAAGGATAGAAAAAAGAAAATATAGTTTAAATAAAAAGGCAATTCAATCTTGTCAAGCTCTGCCTTCATTCGTAACTGATAGTGGAGTCCTCTTTTAAGCTTATCAAGTCTGGCCACCTTTAAGGCAACTAGGTCTGCCATTAATTCTCTGGCCTCATCAAAATCCTTAGTTTTTACCTTCTTTTTATCCTGTTCTGGCAAAGAAAGGTTAAATTCATTTTTCAAGCTGTTATACTCTATGGTATGCGTTACCTTAATATCTGCTATCTTACGGTCAAACCATGCATTCCTGACCTCATATAACTTGACGATATACGTAAACTTGGTTGAAATCCCGTTCAAGATGGCCCTGTTCATCTCCTCAGTAAAACAACCTCTTACATTAAAGTAGGCAAGTAGATGATCACGGGTATTAGTGACAATTATATCTGATAAACGGGCCTCGCTTTTTGCCAAGGAAACTGTAGGAGAGATGCAGAAAAGAAGAAAGATAGCTAAAGCACAATAAGAACCCTTTTTTAGCATAATAATACAAAAACAAAATTCTATTCTGATACTTTGAAAGGAGAAAGGAGGGTTACTCCTTGCCAGGTTTCGTAAAGGCTGGCTGCCCTCTCTCCTAGATGAATATACATCACATATTTTGAAGGATTTTTACAAGCTATCCTATAGCAATATTGTTGGTATCATAGAAAAAAGGAAGGATGATTGCAAGAGCTAATAGGAGAGAGATGTCTGCCAAACTCTAGAATGATACAGGATTTTCATGCAGAAACTAAATCAAGGGCGCCGAAGGATGGTGTCTTGACCTTTATCTTCCCACACTGTTCTTTACTCTTAAATCGTAACACATCCCAGTAGTCCCCTTGTGCCATAAATTTCCTAAGCAGCTTTTGATTCAAAGAATGCCCTGATCTTTCCACCACAAAATGTCCAATTACTATCGGGCCGAGGATGGCTAAATCACCTATGAAATCAAGGATCTTATGCCTTACAAACTCGTCCCTATATCTTAAACCATCCTCATTGAGAACCCTGAATTCATCCATAACAATAGCATTATCCAGTGATCCGCCCTTTGCCAATCCATTATTCTTCAGTGTCTGAACGTCCCTCAGAAAACCAAATGTCCGTGCCTTGCTAATCTCATGGATGAAACTAGATCGTGAAAAGGATATCTCATAGACCTGATCGTTTATCAGCGGATGATCAAAGTCAATTTTATATGTTATCTTCAACTCATCTGAGGGATAAAGGTAAACAGATCGATTCCCATCCACAACCTTGAGGGGCCTTTTTACAAGGACAAACCTCTTATTATTATTTTGTATGGTCACTCCGGCATTTCTGAGGAGAAAGACAAAAGGGGCAGAACTTCCATCCATAATAGGAACTTCTTCGCCGTCAATCTGCACTAAAGCGTTATCTATACCCATACCAAAAAAGGCAGCCATAAGATGCTCTATTGTGGAAATACTATATCCATTAAAACCAATAGTAGTAGCCATATTCGTCGCAATTACATTATCAAAGGAGGCCTTGACGCTACCATTAGGTGATATATCAACGCGTTCAAAGGTTATACCACTGTTCGGTAATGCAGGTTTTATGGTGAATTTCACCTTTTTGCCAGAGTGAAGACCTACTCCTGAACAACTTATCTCCTGTGCCACTGTCCGCTGTCTTAAATCCATATTACTTTCCTGGATAATAAATTCATAAGGAACACGATAAATTCTTTAGAAAGACATATATCGTGGCAGCAAATAATATGCCATCGACTAAAAAGATTTTCAAAAAGGACGATTCAAATACGTAACTAGTTGTAATTAATAATGATTATAAAAATTAAAGGCGACTTCAGCATCTATTTCCTTATCTCACCGATGTGTTAAATTTAACACATCTCTTGTGTCTGGTTAATACAATCTTGTATGCTTTTTTGCTTGTATTCGGACAAGATTTAAATCTAATATTGAGATTATGTTTCAGATTTACCGCTGTGTTTCAGTAGTAATAACCTTTCTTCTAATTGGTGGCTGCTATCCTTTGGTCAAAAAAGAGGTCAAGGAGCCAGCCGAAGCCCTTAAAAGGGTAAGGTATTTTTGGCCAAAATTCTACGACGACATGGACAAAGATTCCCTTGAACTGTCTATTGAAAGGAGTCTGCAATACTTGAACCGGTTGAAGGACGATAAGGTCTTTACTTATGGGCCTGATAAATTTACCGTTGAACATATCCGGGACTCTTTAAAAACCTTTTCACAAATTATCAAGCAAAACTCCGATACTAAGAAATTCAATAGAGAGTTACGAAAGAGGTTTTTCTTATACAAGGCAGCCGGCTGGCGTGGAGATAAAAAGCTCCTTTTTACTGGATACTTTGAGCCAATCATCAATGGAAATTTTGAGCCTGATTCCATACATCTATATCCGATCCACAAAAGACCAGATGACCTACTCAGGATTGATTTGGGACTCTTCCGCCCTAAATTCCATGGGGAGTACATTACGGCCAGAGTAGATGGTCAGAGGCTTATCCCTTATTATACAAGGAGGGATATAGCCGAGGGAAACGTTCTGGAAGGCAAAAAACTCGAAATCGCCTGGCTAACGGATCCCGTCGATATAGCCATCTTACAGATTCAGGGTTCAGGTATCATAAAACTACCAAGTGGAGACACGATCAGGGTTGGCTATAGTGCCTCAAATGGACATCCCTATAAGAGTATCGGGAGGTATATGATAGATAAGGGATACATTACGGCCGATGATTTATCCCTCCAGGGCATCAGGTCGTATCTAAAGGACCACCCGGACCTTAAAGAGGAGATATTGAATTATAATCCATCTTACGTCTTTTTTCGATCACTTGAGAACGGGCCACTTGGCAATATTGGCGTTCCATTGACACCTGGAAGGTCTCTGGCCCTTGATGACAGGTTGTTTCCAAAAGGCGCCCTGGTCTTCATTCGCTGCCAAAAACCTACTATTGAAAAAGATGGCAATATAGCTGGATGGACCCCTTTTTGCCGGTTTCTCTTGAATCAGGATACTGGAGGAGTTATAAAAGGTGCAGGGCGGGCAGATATCTTTTGGGGCAGTGGCCCATATGCAGAAGTAGCTGCGGGTAACCTTAAGCATGGAGGAGAGCTTTATTTTTTAGTCAAAAAACCGGATTTCTAACAAAACTTTTTATCTAGCCCTGACAAACCTAATCCAAAAGGTTTTTCCTGAAACTAAAAACCTACAGAGCAAATCTAGAAAAATCAGCTATCTGAAGAAAAAACCGATGAAGCCCCGTTAACATTCCAAGTCGGTTTTCCCTTATCCTCTTATCTTTTGTCATGACCATTACTTGAGAGAAGAATTCATTAATAGGCCCACTTAGTATGGCCATCAAATTCAAGGCCTCAAGGTAATTTTCTCTGTCTATCTCCTTCTTTGTCTTATCTTTTACTGACTGAAATGTCTTCCATAAACTTTCTTCACTCTTATTCTCAAAGTAATCAGGATTCACCCTCTTAGCGCCCTCAAAGCCTTTTACTATGTTCATGATCCGTTTTGAGGCTAGAGCTAAGCCCTCAAAATCTTTAGAAAGGTCTCGAAACCTCCTCAGTGCTGCAATTCTTTCCTCTATCTGATTTAAGAAATGAAAATCGCCTGTAATCACCGAATCGATCAAATCCTGAGGGATACCTTCAGATAACAACATATTCCTAAAGCGATCCTCTATAAACTTGATAACTTTATCTACAACCTCTTCTACGTGAAAGGAAATGCTCTCATTCAGGATGGACCCCGATTTACTGACAAAATCCGGCAGGGAAATAGTAATTTTCTTACCCCTAATAACCCTGATAATAGCCAGAGCCTTTCGCCTGAGGGCATAGGGATCCGCCGTTCCGGTAGGCTCGAGACCCATTGCAAAACACCCCACAATAGTATCCATCCTATCAGCTAGGCCCACAATCGACCCAATAAGAGTATGGGGAAGCCTACTCTCTGCCTGAGCAGGTAGATAATGATCTGAGATAGCAAGACAGACATCTTCCGGATGTCCATCAAGCCTCGCATATATCTCACCCATTGTACCCTGGAGGGATGGGAACTCGGTGACCATCTCAGTTACCAGATCACATTTACACAGCTGTGCTGCAAGCCTGACTTTGTTTAGCTCCTCTGGCGCTATCTGTCTTGCTAGGTATTCGGCCAATTTGGTAAAACGTTGTATCTTGGCAAAAGAGGTCCCTAACTCTGCCTGATAGATAACCGTTTTCAAATCCTCAAGTCTATCCTCAAGGGGCCTTTTTCTGTCCCCTTTGAAAAAGAAATCTGCATCAGCCAATCTAGCCAGCAGGACTCTTTCGTGCCCTTTTCGAACAACAGATTCATCCCTTGCAATCGTATCGTTCACAGCAACAAAATTCGGCATTAACTCTCCCTCTTGGTCACGAATGGAAAAATATCTCTGGTGCTCTTTCATGGCCGTTATGAGCACGGCATCAGGGAGATTAAGGAACACCTCATCAAAGCCACCGCAAACAGCAGATGGGAACTCCACCATATTAGCCACTGTGGACAACAATTCGGGGTCTCTCACGGCTCTTCCTGATACTGCCTTAGCCGCAGTAATGACAGCTTTCTCAACTTCCCCTTCCCTCTCTCTTTGATCAACGATCACATAACTCTCCCTCATTTTTCGTAGATAATCTTGAAAATCATCTATTTCCATAATCTGAGGTGCCATGAACCTGTGGCCTCTGGTCTTGTGACCGCTCCTGGCACCAGCCACCTCAAAAGTGATAATCTCACCATTAAAGAGTGCTAGTACCCAGTGGATGGGTCGAACAAAAGAAAACGCTTCACTTCCCCAGCGCATTGACTTGGGCCAAGGAATATTGGCAATCAACTCGGGTAAAATCTCTGATAGAAGATCTATTGTACGTCTTCCGGGTATTCTACGTTTAACATAGACGTACTCTCCTTTTGGTGTTTCTAGTACCTGTAGCTCATTAACAGATACTCCCTGCCGTTTAGCGAAACCAAAAGCCGCGTTTGTGGGGTTTCCTTCTTCATCAAAGGCAATTTTTTTCGGAGGCCCTGTCATCTCCTGGACTGTATCCTCCTGTTTATCGGCAAGTGCCCTACCAACCAAAACCAGTCTCCTCGGAGTTCCATAAGTACGAAGACCTCCTTCTATCTGGATTCGGTTATCTCTTAGATACAACTCTGCCAGTCGTCTGAGCTCTTTTAAACCGTTTCCAAGATAGTTTGAGGGGATCTCTTCCGTGCCTATTTCCAAAAGCAGTTCACCAGCCATGTCAGTATCGCCTCTTATTACTCATCTATTACCACTCAATAGAGGGTAGCCCATTTCCTGCCTTTGGGCCAGATAATTTTTGCCAACCCGCCGAGCCAGATTTCTGATGCGATCAACGTATTTTGTCCTTTCCGTAACACTGATGGCCCCTCTCGCTTCAAGGATATTAAAGATGTGGGAACATTTGAGGCAGTAATCATATGCCGGCAGGACAATCCCCTTTTCGCTTATTCTTAGGGATTCTTGCTCACACATATCAAACATCTTTAGAAGCAACTCTACATCTGCGATTTCAAAACAATAGACAGAGTTTTCCCATTCCCCTTTTTTATGAACATCTCCGTAAGTAACCTTTTCGTTCCATAACAGATCATAAACACTCTCTTTCTCCTGCAAATACATGGCTATCCTTTCCAGGCCGTAGGTTATTTCCACAGAGATCGGATCCAACCTGATGCTGCCTGCCTGCTGAAAATAGGTAAACTGGGTAATTTCCATGCCATCCAGCCACACCTCCCACCCAAGGCCTGATGCGCCAAGGGTTGGCGATTCCCAGTCATCCTCTACAAAGCGGATATCGTGATCCAGGGGATCGATCCCCAGGACCTTTAAACTTTCCAGATAAATCTCCTGAATATCAATGGGGGAAGGTTTTATGATCACCTGATACTGGTAATAGTGCCCCAGACGGTTAGGATTCTCTCCGTATCTGCCGTCAGTGGGACGCCTGGAAGGCTCTACATAAGCAGCAGACCAGGGCTCAGGACCTAAAGCCCTGAGAAGTGTAGCCGGGTGAAAGGTCCCTGCCCCAACCTCCAGATCATAAGGCTGCTGGATCAGACATCCTCTGCCTGCCCAGAACCTTTCCAAAGCAACAATCAATTCCTGAAATGTCATAGAGCCCCCCAATTAAAGTGCTCATAGAATACCGAAAAGTTCAGCGGAAAATACCACTTGCCCTAAAAGATGTCAACAAAGGAGCCACCCCTAAAAATCTTTATACCCAAAAGGACAGATTTTCAGCGGACCGGATTTAGAGAGGCTATGGCTGAAGATATTTAGCAGATTTTAATCTTTTTTCTAGACAATGCTCGATATGTGCCATCAAAACCCCTTTAAGCTCTCTTATCGTATCCTTATTAAATCCTAAGGCACTAGATAATGAGAGGTCAGGGGACTGAATCTGCTCAAGAACAGAGACAGTATTGGGATCCATTCCGGGTGTTAAAGCAGATTCCTTGTCACACGCCATACATACTATTGAACCACTTGGGGGATGGAATAACGCCCTTCCCTCTCCCTTATACGGTCTGCCACAAACACTGCATTTGGATACATTAATGCCAAATCCGCCTATCTTCATTGCCCGTGCCTGGAAGATCATCGTTGTCTCTTCGATATTTTGCTTATTTGAGATAGAACCCAACGCAGATCTGAGCAACTGAAACATCTCAGAACTTGACACATTGAATGGAAAAAGGATCTCTGTTATCTCAACCATATAGCTGGCCCTGGATAACAGACTGTAATCTGATCGTATTCCAGGAAAGCCGTCAATTAACTCGCATGAATCGAGCCAAACCAGATCACTACTCCTTCTCCCTCTAAATTCAACATCCACCAAGGAAAAAATAGTAAGGGAGTTAACAAATCGTTTGGAGCTCTTGCGAGCCCCTTTAGCCACACCCTTTAGGCTACCGTAATGAGAGGAAAAAAAGGTGACAAAAAGGTCAGACTCACCGAAATCTTTGGTCCCTAAGATAATTGCCTCTGACTTCTTCTGCTCCAAAATTCCGATATCCAGCTTACGATTAAAAAGCCCTACTCATTTTAAACCAGGGCCTCTGTGAATCTATTAGTATATGTTCACCTTTCAGCGGTCAGCTTTCAGTAAAAAACAAATCTCTAGAAGGCCTACCTATTCTTGTCCATACAGTTCCTTAACCTTTGCCCTGTCTGGAGAACCATTCTTGAGAAGAGGAAAATCTGTGACAAATTCAACATACTTAGGTTTCTTAAACCGAGCTATGCGTTCGCCGACAAAATGGATAAGCTCCTGAGGCTCAAGACTCTGTCCTTCTTTCAACTGGCAGACTGCCTTTATCCCCTCTTTCCACTTAGGATCAGGGACGCCGAAAACAACTGTTCTCTCAATTGCCGGATGCTGAAGGATCACCTTTTCCACCTCCGCCGGATAGACATTTTCCCCTCCTGGCTTTATAAGCTCTTTTTCTGCTTTACGCCCAACATACCAGAGGAAACCGTCTTCATCAAAACGGCCCATATCTCCCGTATGGTGCCAGCCTTTCCTGAATGTGTACTCTGTTTCCTCAGATAGATTCCAGTAACCCCTAAAAACCATTGGACCTCGAACAACAATCTCGCCCGCCTGACCAGTTTCTACCTCTCTATCACCCTCATCAACAAGCCGTACATCCGCAAAAGGCAAAGGCCTCCCAACAGAACCCGGTCTTTCACTGTAGGGTGAAATAGTTACCAGGGCGGAAACCTCTGTTTGACCATAGACTGCAAAAAATTCTCCACCCGTTACCTTTTGATACCTTTCTATAGTCTCAGGAGTGTCAAGACCAGCCACCATTCTTAAAGAGCTAATATCCTTGCCGGTCTTTTCTTGTTGATCGAGGATTGAGGCCAGTATTGGGGCAAAATCAATTAGCATGGTAATCCTCTTCTCCTGAATAAGATCTACGGCCTGCTCTGCATCAAATTTATTCACATTTATGTTCATGGCCCCAGCATGAAATGCGGTCATGGCGATAAAAATGCCCCCAACATGGAAGAGTGGAAGCAGGTTTAGGTGAATATCCTCTTCAGTTACCTGAAATGCATAAACAAACTGGGTGGTTGCGGAAAGTAGATTGCCATGGGTTAAAAGGACACCCCTGGGTTTACCAGCTATTGCGGCAGTATGGATTATGACAACGCCATCATCTGTAGATACGTCAGCTACTTTAAAATCAGCCTGATTGTCAAGCAACTGACTGAAACCCTCAAAAGAACCTCCCTCTCCACCGAGGTCATAATATCTCTCAACAGATTGCAGTGTCTCCTTTAGCCCGTTAATCAATTCCTGGAACTCGGGATCAGCAAACACCAATCTTGGCGCCCCATCCTTTAGATTATTCTCTACCTCATCCCTGGACAAACGACAGTTTATAGGGAGGACAATCAGCCCCAAGGCAGAAGCTGCCCCATAAAGAAGAAAATATTCGAGACTATTCTTCCCAACTACTCCAATCCTATCCCCTTTCCTTAAACCTACATCTTGTAAACCTTTGGCCAGATGGTCCACCACACCCTTGAGCTCACCAAATGTTAACATCCTACTATCCGATACCTCTAACCAGGCTGGTCTCTTCTTAAAACACCTAGAGTTTCGGTTTATGACGTCATAGACGGTAAAATCGTACAAGCCCATATCCTCTCCCTTAAAGGGCAGTAATGATAATTCTCAATAACGACCTGATATGATCTTAGGCATGAGGTTCTCTTGACATTGGCGCAAAAAGTAATCATCTGTCATCCCTGCGATAAAATCCCGGACAATCATAGCAGGAGGATTATTCTCCCGATATTCGGAGGACATCCCATCCAAAAACTCTCTAAAAATAACTGAACTATCATTACCAGCTTTTAGGTCTTCATAGTATTTTTCAAAAAGCAACTCAAACATCAATTTTAACCTGTTCGTTTGATTTTTTACCTTGGGGTTGGTATATACGAATTCTTGGTTAAAATCCTTAAGCCTCTTTAAGGCACCTGCCACCTCAGGGCTAAAGGAGACATGAGATTTCTTTAAGCTCTCAGCGATCAGGTCCTCAACCAAGGTATACACAATAGTTCCATTTGTTTCCCCCAATCTACTTCGGCACTCTACTGGTATTTCATTCCTTTTTATCAAACCGAGCCTTATTGCATCCTCTATATCTCTACCTATGTAGCTAATGGTGTCCGCCATCCTCACAACACACCCCTCTATAGTCATGGGCCAGATAGGGAATTCAGGATCCTTTGTTAGCTTCTTTATTTCCTCTTCTAATCGAGTAAAATCCTTATTTTTGTCAGGATATAAGGCAGAACTATGCACCTCACCATTATGGGAAAGGATGCCATCCAAAACCTGAAGGGATAGGTTCCAACCAGCTCCCTTTCTTTCTATTACATCGAGAAACCTCACGCCTTGTACATTGTGCAAAAAGTTACCCAGCCCATATTGCCTTGATAAATCTGAGAGAAATGTCTCACCATCGTGCCCAAACGGCGCGTGACCGATATCATGACCGAGGGCAATGGCCTCAATAAGATCCTCATTGAGCCCGAGTAGGCGTCCTATAGTCCGGCCAATCTTAGAAACTAATTGTACATGAAGAACGCGATGGGTAATGTGATCATTTTTGATAAGGTAGAATACCTGGGTCTTGTCAATGTATCTGGAATAGGCTAATGAATGGAGAATCCTATCGGCATCGATAGAAAAATTCTCCCTGTGACCGTTAACAATCTCTGCCTCATTTCTTCGTCTGACAGCCTGAATACTCAGGGTGGCACAAGGCGAAAGCCTGTCTTTTTCTAAAAGATGAAGGCGTTGTTTAATATCTTTTAAAATCCTACCCTTATTCATCTATATGAAAGCCTCTTAGTTCACTAATGGTCAAGGTATCTATTGGATTCTAATAGAAATTAATGTGATGGGTCAATATAAATCAGTGAACTTACCAGCCCTACTAGGCAGCTTGCTCAATTTATCAATATATTGTTGCCTTTCCGAAGAGAAATCTACTATATTTTGTGAAGGGATCTTTCACCCGTTACATAAGCTCTTTAAGAATGCTAGGACCTATTAGCAAACACGTTTAATGTGGCAGGAAGGACATTGTAAGACCAAATCTTAGGGTTTCCTTTAGAGGGCATACTTTTTTATATCTTAAGAGATGCAAGAAGTAATTTTGTTTAACGATCTCCCACTCGGTGGACTTCTGATTGAACTTACATCCTACTGAAAAAAAGGCCTTGTTAACTATCCTCGAGCATCGAATGATTAACAGCCGAGACACTGTCGTTGTAGCTGTATCTGGAGGAGCGGATTCTGTTTGCCTTTTGAAAGTGCTTTTCCAAGTTCGAGGGTATTTGAAGATTGACTTAATTGTTGCCCATTTCGACCATGGATTAAGGCCGCAGGAAGATGAAATAGAAACGGAATTTGTCGCCAATTTAGCGGGAAGTCTAAATCTCACACTCGCCTCTGATAAGGCCAATAGTATAACTAAAGTACACGGAACCTCCATTGAGGAAAAGGCTAGGGAGATGAGATATCAATTTTTGGAAAAGGTGTTAGATGAGTATCATGCCCAGAAGGTGGCCACTGGTCACAATATGAACGACCAGGCCGAAACGGTTCTTATGCATCTTTTAAGAGGAGCTGGGCCAACGGGTTTATCTGGAATACCTCCAATTCGACAGGAGCGTTTTATAAGACCTCTCATTAATATAACAAGTGATGAAATCCGTAGCTATCTAAAACAAAAAGATATGCCTTTTATGATGGATAGCTCGAATCTTGAAAAAAGGTACCTAAGAAACAGGATACGCTTGGAGTTAATACCATTTCTTCTCAACTACCAACCACGGCTCATCCAACATTTAGGCGAACTTGCATCTCTTTGTAGGCAGGAAAATCAATTTATGGAAGAAGAAGCAAAAAGGGGATTGCAAATGGTGACTCTGCATTCCTCTGAGCATTCTTTAGACCTTTCCCTGCCTCCCTTTAAAGATCTCTCACTCCCTCTTCAGTATCGCATTATCAGACAGGCAATAAGAAGAATAAAGGGAAACCTCAGGAGAATAGATGCCGGACATATCAAGACAATCATAGATCTTGCCAATAATATGAGACCCCAGAGCAAAACAGATCTTCCTGAAAATCTTATAGTGAAGAAAATATATGAGAGGCTTAGCTTTTCTTTAGGAACTGAATCTGAAACTGTCGATTTTTCCTACGATATAAAGGATAGCGTCAGATTTCACGTTCCTGAAATCAATCAAACACTCTCATTAGAGGAAATCTCTAGGAAGGATTTTCTCCTGTATTCTCCTTCACTTGATGAGGCGTTCCTTGACCTTGACATGCTCCAATGGCCTCTAAGGGTAAGAAATTTCAGGCCAGGAGACAGATTTATGCCACTTGGCCTTGATAGTTTTAAGAAGGTGAAAGATGTCTTTATTGATAATAAGGTTCCATCTGAACAAAGGAAAAAAACCGCCATTCTTCAAAGCGGTAACAATATAGTCTGGCTCTGCGGCATAAGAATTGATAATAGGTACAGGATTAAGGAGAAAACCAAAAGAATTTTAAGATGTAAAATTGAATAAAATGTGCTACACTAAACTGTTTGGTAAGGCTTCCTTTTATTCAAGGTATCATCGATAATCTATGTAAGGGAGAAAATAGTTGAACACATTTTCCAAAAATTTGACTCTTTGGCTGGTTATCAGCCTGATGATGATCTTGCTATTTCAAATCTTTAAGAAGGAAACAAAGCAGACTGGACAGCTAAGCTATAGCGAATTCCTGAATATGGTTGAACGCGGAGAGGTTAGCCAAGTAACCATTCAGGGGGACAAAATCTCTGGTGTCGCAAATCATGGCCAGTCCTTTAGAACGTTTGCGCCGAAGGATCTTGAACTGATAAAAATCTTGCGCAATAAAGGGATAGAAATAACTGCCAAACCGGATGAATCATCTCCATGGTATATGACAATCCTTGTATCCTGGTTTCCTATGCTTCTTTTGATCGCCGTTTGGATCTTCTTTATGCGGCAAATGCAGGTAGGAGGCGGAAAGGCACTCTCTTTCGGTAAAAGTAGGGCAAGGCTGGCAACCGACCAAAAAGATAAAGTAACCTTTGATGATGTAGCCGGGATAGAAGAGGCGAAGGAAGAGCTTCAGGAGATCATAGAGTTTCTCAGAGACCCAAAGAAATTCACCCGCCTGGGCGGCAGAATCCCCAAAGGTGTGCTTCTAGTCGGAGCTCCTGGGACAGGCAAGACTTTACTTGCCAGGGCTATCGCAGGAGAGGCAGCGGTACCTTTTTTGAGCATCAGTGGCTCTGATTTTGTGGAGATGTTTGTAGGTGTCGGTGCTTCAAGGGTGAGGGATCTCTTTGCCCAGGGAAAAAAGAATGCCCCTTGCATTATCTTTTTAGATGAGATCGATGCTGTGGGCCGACACAGGGGAGCCGGATTAGGAGGAGGTCACGACGAACGAGAACAAACACTCAATCAGCTCCTAGTAGAAATGGATGGATTCGAATCAAATGAAGGTGTCATCCTTATTTCAGCTACCAACAGGCCTGACGTTCTTGATCCTGCCTTATTGAGACCAGGAAGGTTTGACCGGCAGGTGGTTGTCCCGGTGCCTGATATCAAGGGACGGGAGGACATACTCAAAGTCCATACCAGAAAAACGAGGCTGGCAGATGATATTGATCTTTCGGTGATTGCCAGAGGAACACCGGGTTTTACCGGCGCAGACCTTGAAAATATGACCAATGAGGCAGCCCTGCTTGCAGCCAGGAGGAATAAAAACAAAATAGATATGTCAGACCTGGAAGATGCAAAAGACAAGGTGCTCATGGGTACAGAAAGGAAGAGCATGATTATAAGCGATGAAGAGAAACGGACTACTGCCTACCATGAGGCGGGGCATACTTTGGTAGCAAAACTTACACCCAATACTGACCCGATACATAAAGTGACCATAATCCCCAGGGGTAGGGCCCTTGGCCTGACGCAGCAGCTCCCTTTAGACGATAAACATACCTACACAAAGGAATACCTTGTGAATAATATTTGCGTCCTGATGGGAGGGAGAATAGCCGAGGTGGTCGCCTTAAATACCCAGACGACTGGTGCAAGCAATGATATAGAGAGGGCCACTGAAATAGCAAGAAAGATGATCTGTGAATATGGTATGAGCGAGGAACTTGGCCCTTTGACCTTCGGGAAGAAAGAGGAAGAAATATTCTTAGGCCGTGAGATTGCCCAACACAGGGACTATAGTGAGGAGACAGCCCGAAAAATTGACCAAGAGGTCAATAGTCTAATAAGTGAGAACTACCAAAAAACTCATAGGCTTATAAAAGATAACCTTGGTACCCTCAACAAGTTGGCCAATGCCCTTTTGGAAAGGGAGACCTTGAATGGCCATCAGATTGACGAAATAATGGGCAATAAGAAAAGGAAAAGACAACCAAGAAGAACGAGAGGAAAAAGGAAAGTTGTTTCCTCAGGTAAAAAAACCTAATACCTTAAAATGGTTGGACTATAATCTTAATCTTGATTCTAAAACCCTTATCATGGGTATCCTGAACGTGACCCCTGACTCTTTTTTTGATGGGGGTCTCCATTTCCGAAGAGATGATGCTGTAAGGCACGGTTTGAGGATGGCCAATGAGGGTGCTGATATTATTGATGTCGGAGGTCAATCAACAAGGCCCTTTTCAGATCCTATTCCCCTTGACGAAGAGCTAAGGAGAGTAATACCTGTCATCGAGGCCCTCTCACAAGAAATAGACATCCCAATAAGCATAGACACCTACAAGGGCAAAATAGCCGGGCAGGCCTTAGAGGCTGGCGCCAAAATGGTCAACGACATAAGTGCATTGAGATTTGATCCTGCAATAGGTCCACTAATTGCAGAGGCGGGCGTACCCGTTGTTTTGATGCATATGAAGGGAACACCGAAGGATATGCAGACAAAGCCAACCTATAAGGATCTTTTTGGTGAGATAACAGGGTTCTTAAGCCAGGCAGTGGAACAGGCTGTTAACATTGGTATAAAAAGAGACCTTATCATCATTGACCCTGGCATCGGTTTTGGTAAATCTTTTGATGATAATCTTAAAATAATAAAAGAGTTACATAGGTTTTTATCTCTTGGACAACCAATTCTGGTGGGTACCTCCAATAAGTCCTTTATAGGCCACGTGCTTGACCTCTCAGTGGAATCCCGGGAAACCGGTACCATGGCCGCTATTGCAGCTGCAGTAATGAATGGAGCAAATATCATCAGGGCCCATAATGTTAAGGCTGCCAAGGAAACGGTAACCATGATCAATGCCATAAAATCTGGCACTTCTAAGCCTAGACCCTGAATAAGCCTTTCCCTTCTTCCTGATACAAGCATCTCAGCAAAGGAGAAAAGGGGATCACTCTGCTTGGCCTCCTGATGAGATTATTTTCTTACAACTACTCACCGTTTGAATGAAGGGGGATATATCATGCTGTTATGTATAGATGTAGGCAATACGAATATTGTTCTTGGTGTTTTTCAAGATGATACAATGCTTAATCACTGGCGCATAAGGACAGAAAAGGATATGACCGGGGATGAATTGGCTATATTAATCAACAATCTATTTACACCAGCCCAATTAGAAATTAGCAGTATACGCAATGTAATTATCTCCTGTGTTGTCCCACCTCTTCTTAGTGCATTCAGAGAGTTTTGCTTCCTCTATTGTAATCATGAACCAATGATCGTGGGTCCAGGTCTAAAGACAGGCATCTCTATTAGATATGATAATCCAAGAGAGGTTGGCGCTGATAGGATAGTCAATGCAGTAGCTGCATACCAGAAATACAAAACAGGGCTAATTGTGGTGGATTTCGGTACGGCTACAACCTTTGATTATATATCCCCCGAAGGTTCTTATGAAGGCGGGGCGATAGCACCCGGGATAATTATCTCTGCTGAGGCCCTTTTCCAGAAGGCCTCCAAATTACCTCGGGTTGATATATTTGTCAAACCGAAAACAGTAATAGGTAAGGAAACTATAAGCAGTATCAATGCAGGTCTCATTTACGGCTATGCTGCCATGGTTGATGGAATAGTAAATCGGATAAAAAAAGAGAGAAGATCTGATCTTACTGTTATTGGGACCGGAGGTCTGGCTCCACTCATAAAGTCAGAAGCCCGAACTATCGACTATATAGAAGAATTCTTGACCCTGGAAGGACTAAAAATAATATTTGCCCTAAACTCCCAAGGATAGGCGTATTTGCCAATTTTCAAAGCCGAATAGACATCTATTGAGATCCTCTCGTTCATTAATACACGTTTAAGCCTTTCTCCCGCCCAAGGTCATCAAAAAATAATCCTCTCACTACAGCTTTTAAGCAACCGGCAAGCTAAAGGCAAAAAGATGCATCCAGGTTCACATTAGAATAGAGGTTGTGAAAAAGCAAAAAATGGGGTAAAGAACCTTCAGCAAAAAAGGGTTAGAATAGTCTATACAAAGATACTCTAATCTTAAAATGAATAGGGATCGGGGTGTTAAGAATTGTAAAAAATTGTCTAACCATGCATGAACTTAGAAGATAACCCTAAGCTAAGGGCATCAAGGTTTATAAGGCTCAAAAGAGGGTTTTAATTCCATGACCGTTACCTGCACTCTTGATAATCTCCCTGAAGATATTAAGAACCCTGTAGTCACTATAGGAAACTTTGATGGAGTTCACTGGGCCCATCAGGCGATTTTTAAAAAGGTCATAGAGAGGGCCAAGGATCTAAATGGAGCATCCGTGGTTATTACCTTCGAGCCACATCCCATAAAGATAATGTCTCCCAACAAGGCAAAACCACTTATAACCCTTTTAGAACAAAAAAGAGAGCTGGTACTTAATCAAGGGATCGATATATTTCTCCTCATAACATTTACGTTAGAATTTGCTGCTATTTCCGCCAGCGATTTTGTCAAAGGTATCTTGGTAGATAAATTAGGCATTAAAGAGATAGTAGTCGGTTACGATTATACCTTTGGGAATAACAGAGAAGGCAATATCAACCTATTGAAGGAAATGGGTCAACAGTTTAACTTTAAGGTCCACCAGGTAGGCCCTATTTATGTAGGAAAAAGTTTGGTTTCCAGCACGTCAATTCGTAACCTTATTATGGAGGGGAAGGTATCTGAGGCAAGACAATTGCTTGGAAGAGATTACCAGATCAGGGGGGAGGTCATTAAAGGTAGAAATAGGGGTGGGGCTCTATTAGGCTACCCTACAGCTAATGTAAGGGTGGAGGATGAGCTTATACCAAAGGAAGGTGTATATGTTGTTACAGTGGACGTAGGTGGCAAGATCTATCAAGGATTGACTAATATAGGCTACAATCCGACATTTAAGGGTAAAACCCTGTCGGTTGAGACCCATATTTTTGATTTCTCTGCTGATATATTAAAACAAAAGATCAGGATAAATTTCCTTTCCCGCTTCCGGGATGAGATAACCTTTGCCAGCATTAAAGATCTTTCTCAACAGATCAGTCGAGATGTTAGACAGGCAAGAGAATTTTTCCAAAAGAAAAATAAGTTATGAACTGGAAATTCTGGTTAGGCCTCTTAGTCAGCATTGCATTTTTGTATATTGCATTCCACAATGTGGACCTCGGGCTCCTTTTTCTCTCCATGAAATCAATCAATCTTCCCCTTGTTATTCCGGTTGTCATGTTAACGGTCCTCTTCTATCTAATCAGGGCCCTAAGATGGTTTCACCTTTTGGAGCCCATAAAAAAAACAGGTCTATCCAGCCTATTCTCTTCCACAGTTATAGGGTTTGCCGCCAACTTCGTCCTTCCAGCTCGGTTGGGAGAGTTCATAAGGGCCAACTACATTGGACGCATGGAAAAGATAAGCAGGAGCTCGTCATTAGCAACCATTGTAACTGAGAGACTCTTTGATGTTTTCACCATTCTCCTGATATTGTTATTCTTTATCCTAGTTACCGATTTCCCTTCCAAATGGGAATCGCTAGGAAGGCCCCTAAAAACAGGAGGATTTCTCTTTGTCATGATCTTCATAGTATCAATCCTCCTTCTGGTAGGCCTCAAGGAAAAGACCCGGACGTTCCTCAATATCGCTGAGAAGATAGTCTTCTTTTTGCCAAAAAAAAATAAACAAAAGGTTGTTCATGTCCTTCAAGATTTCAGCAACGGGCTTGTGCTTGTTAAAGGCCCTGCACAGCTTCTCGCCGTAATATTTTACTCCCTTACCCTCTGGTGTCTTTCCATATTTCAGATATATATCCTCGGCCTTTCCATGGGCCTGTCCTTACCTTTCTTAGCCCCCTTCTTTATCCTGATACTGGTCTGCTTTAGTGTCACAATACCTTCGGCCCCTGGCTATATCGGGACATTTCACCTGGCGTGTCAATATGGCCTAATTTTCTATGGTTTCAGCAAGGAAAGGGCCCTTTCAATGGCTATAGTCCTTCATGCTGCGGGATTCATTCCAACTGTTATTTTAGGCTTAATACTATTTTTGCTTCAACATATCTCCTTACGTAACTTTACCACTGGATAGAGGCCATCCTAGCATCCATCTCATTGTCCAAATGCTTTCCACTATGTATAAATGGTCTTATTATCAATCTGTCTCTGTCTTTTGAGCCTTTCTCGCAAGCGATTAATAGCCCTTTCTATCTCCTTAAGAACATCCTGAACTTTCTGCCTGACCGGCTCTTCCATTAATCTCCATTCTTTTTCTATCTCTCTAGCAAACTTTTCTACTCTCTTCCTGAAATGGCCTAATCTTTCTTCCAGCCTATCCAGGTTTTTGCTATACTGATTAAGTTTTTCCGTTGAAAGCCCTTCCCTCTCGGCCATGTTCTTCTTGAGGGCCTGATCCAGCTTTCTGAGCTCAGCCACTATCTTTTCAAGGCCCTGCACGACGGATTTCCCTGCCTGTTTCTGAATAGATCCTCCTTCCTCCTTTAGCGCCTTTTGAAGTCTTTCCAGTTCCGCCTCGGCCAGCCTGATACTACTCTCTATAATTTCATTGATAGTGCTCAAAGCTTCTTCAATGCTTCCGCCAACATACATCTTAGAGGGTTTTTCATTGCTAGCCAAAACCAGACCAAAGGGGAATAAAAGAAAAAGGCTGATACAGAAGATGCAAAGTCCCTTTATCAAATTATTGCCTCCTACCACCTGAAATTTGACATTCTTCTAATCTCTTGCAAAAAGCCTCTGCAACAGGTGGAGTTCGTCATCCATATTATCCATTAAAGCAGAGATTGGACAGGCTGTTAATTGTTGTCTTGATCTAGTTCTTTTCATCAAAAAATAGGAATGCTTGTTTCTGATTCAGACATGCACTTTATTCTTGGCGCTTTTCTAAGTTTTTACCTATCCTGCGGGCAATTTCCAAACATGCTGCAATTCTGGTTGCCCTCACTATCTTTAAACCCTTAATTTCCATAAGTTCACCCAGGGTCTTCCCCATTATGCCAATGAGTGAGTGAGATCTTTCAAGGACTTCTTTAGCAATCTGCTCGGCGCTTCTTCCAGCACTTCCAGAGCCCAATATTATGGCCAAGAGTTCAGCTTCAGTACAATGCCTTGGTCCTAAACGTCTAAATTTACCGCCAGGATGGCGCCATTCAATCTTTTTGCCATCTTTTCTAATAGCAGTCTTAACCTTCGTTTCACCCATTTCTTCTCCTGAGCCTATTATCGAATCTGCTTTGACATAAGCATTCAAAAGTAATGATATATTTCTAAGAGAGCATACCAGAGAGAATCAGAAGATTAAAAGAAATTAGTACCATACCCATGGGATATCCCCCTTTTGGTGAAGAAGAACTGAGAGGGCACGCGTTGACATTTTCATTTTAATCTCATAGCATAAATCGAAAAACCGTGCTAAAAAACACTTTCGCTTGTTATTTGGCTAAGAGGGGAAAAATCAAGAGTTAATGACTGATCACAGCAAGAAGGCGAATTCTTCTGGTCTCTCTTTCACGTGGTGGGCCTTGTTGCCTATCATTATGATCATACTTTGCCTGCCATGCAGTCTTGTCATCGCAAAAGAGCGGGTAAGAAAGCCCGCAGTAGCAGGTCATTTCTACCCAAAGGGTCAAGAAGATCTGAGAAAAACAGTTGACGATTTTATTTTGAATGTCAAACAGAAGCACATGGCAGGCAAGATCTTAGGCCTTATGTCCCCGCATGCTGGATATGTTTACTCAGGTCAGGTAGCTGCATATTCTTACAGACAAATCAAGGATAAAGGTTACGATACGGTAATAATCATTGGCCCAAGCCATCATGTTTATCTCAGAGGGGCTTCAGTGGGTAACTGGGATGCCTATGCTACCCCCCTGGGAAAGGTTGCTGTAAATAAGCAAATAGTTACTGCCCTTTTAAGCGCAGGGGAACCCTTTCATTTTGTTGAGCAAGCGCATATCAGGGAACACTCTGTAGAGACGCAGATCCCCTTTCTACAAAGGGTCTTAAAGGATTTTGATATTGTCCCCATTGTAATGGGCATGACATCCCTCAGAGATTGTGAAAAAATAGGTAAGGCCCTTTCAAAGACAGCAGGAAAAAGAAATGTCCTCTTTGTGGCCTCATCTGACATGTCCCATTATCCAGACTATGTGAATGCAAACAAGGTTGATAGGAAGACCCTTTCCTTAATAGCGAAATTTGACCCGGAGCCGGTATTTGACGCTGCGACTGAAATTCTCAAACAAGGAATACCAAATCTCTCCACTATCCTCTGTGGATTAAGTTCAGTGGTAACAGTAATGATGACGGTCAAACAATGCGGAGGAAATGCGGTAAAGATACTTCATTATGCAAATAGCGGAGATGTGGCTATTCATGGCTACCGAGAGAAACGGAGAGTAGTTGGATATGGTGCTGTGGCCCTTTATAGGAAATAGAAGAGAGGTAAAGAAGTATGAACCCAATTGCCCAAGAACTAAATGAGACTATCCAAAACGGCAATCCCAATATCTATGATATGCTATCAAGTAAAGGCAAAAATCTTTACTTCCCTAAAGGGATCCTCTCTCAAGGCGCTGAGGCCAAGGAAAAGGCATCTAAATTTAACGCTACAATAGGCATTGCAACGCAAAACGGTGTGCCCATGCATCTTCCCTCTGTCATGTCCTATATACCCTTAGCTCCTGACCAATCATTGAGTTATGCACCATCTTTTGGCTTACTTAATCTGCGCAAGACCTGGCGACAGCATATGGTAAGGAAAAATCCCTCCCTGGCAGGAAAACGGATAAGCCTGCCAATTGTCACAAATGCCATAACCCATGGCCTCTCTGTTACTGCTGAAATGTGGATTGACGAAAACGATGTTATCATTCTACCGGATAAGATCTGGGGAAACTACAACCTGATTTTTGCAGTTCTGCATGGAGCTAAGATCAGACAGTATCCCCTTTTTTCATCACAGGGGGGTTTCAACCTGAGCGCCTTTGAAGATACGCTTCGGCAAGAGGCCCTCAGTAAAGAGAAAATAGTCGTTCTTTTAAACTTCCCCAATAATCCTACAGGATATACCCCAGTGAAGAAAGAGGGCAAGAGGATTGTGGAGATCTTAATCGGTCTAGCAGAAAACGGTAAGAATGTCCTGGCGCTAATGGATGATGCATATTTTGGACTCTTTTATGATGCTAATTCAATGAAAGAATCCCTTTTTGCTTTACTTGCTGAGGCCCACCCAAGGATAATGGCAGTAAAACTGGATGCTGCAACAAAGGAGAACTATGCTTGGGGCCTGAGGGTAGGATTTATCACCTATGGAACCTTATTGAAAGGCAATCCCAGAGATGCCTATGATGCCTTAGAAAAAAAGACAGCTGGCGCTGTCAGGGGCACTATATCAAACAGCCCTCACCTGAGCCAATCCATTATCCTCGGTTCCCTCAATTCTCAAAACTATCAAATAGAAAAGGAGGAAAAATTCAGGATAATGCTCAATAGGGCAAGCCGAGTTAAGGAGGTGTTGGCCAAAAGTAAATATGAGGAGACCTGGGATGTATATCCCTTCAACTCAGGCTATTTTATGTGCCTGAGGCTTAAAACGGTAAATGCTGAAAAACTGAGGCTCCATCTCTTAAACAGATATGGCGTGGGAGTAATTTCACTGGATAAAACAGATATTAGGGTAGCCTTCTCCTGCGTGGAGAAAGAGGATATTCCCGAGCTTTTTGATATAATCTTTCAAGGAGCTAAAGACCTTGAAAAAGGGCGCGCATCTACACAAAGCTGAAGACTGGTCTTGCCTGATCACCAGGTGAATATTTATCGCCTGGAAAAATCCTAAAGCCAAGTTTTACTTCCTTATCTATTAAATCCATCGATGCCCTCGCCGGGTCAATATCACTAAGGTTACCCATTATCCAGGGGCCTTCATCGAGTTTGACAAGGGCGATAATATAAGGCACTTCATTCTGCCTGCCCTCTGGGGCAACATTTACCACAGTAAAGGTTACGATTTTACCTCTCTTGCCCAGCTCAACGATGTCCAGATCTGTTCCTGCGCACTCCTGACACGTCATCTTCGGTGGCACGGTTATGTTACCACAGTCCTTACATTTTAATCCTAGTAATTTCCCCTTAGTAAGGGCATTAGCGTAATCCTTAAACGTAAGTTTATATTCCACTTTTTCCTCCTTTACCCTGTTAGAAAAAAGACCTTGCTATCTATGGCTGGATAAAGCAATCAATCAGTGTGAACATGCCCTGCTAGGCAGTAACTGTCTAAACCTGGTTTACCAACCTTTTTGCATAATCAGGGTGCAAAGAACACCATCTCCTCCTAGGGTATCTGTCAGGCCGATCTTAGCTCCCTCAACCTGCCTTTCCCCACACTCAGCTCTGAGTTGATGATATATTTCGGTTACCTGAGATACACCGGTTGCACCAATTGGATGCCCTTTTGCCTTTAACCCACCGGAGACATTTATGGGGATTTTACCGCCAATCTTTGTTTCACCCTTTTCCCATGCCTCCCCTGATTTGCCGAATTCAAAAAAACCCAGGCTTTCAGCAGCAATCAAACTTGCTATCGAAAAACAGTCATGAAGCTCGCATACATCAATATCACCAGGACCAATTCCCGCCATATCATAGGCCTGCTTAACAGATTCTTCTCTGGCCCTAAGCCTGGGAAGGTAATCCTTTTGGGCGCTCAGCTTACCCGATGATGCCTGACCGATACCAGTAATATATACCGGTTTATCAGTAATCTCTCTTGCCCTTTCTTCAGATACCAGCACAACGGCAGCTGCCCCGTCTGAAAACGGACAACAATCAAGTAACTGTAACGGCGAGGAAACCATAAAGCCATTCAAGACATCATCTACGGTTATCTCCTTACGGAACTGTGCCTTTGGATTAAACATCCCATAGTAGTGAGATTGAACGGACACCAAGGCCATCTGTTCCTTGAGTTTTTCAAGGGGAACACCGTATCTCTCTGCATAAAGATGGGCCAGCATGGCAAATATTGCAGGAAAGGTTAATCCAGCCGGATATTCATAATGACTGTCTGTAAACATCGCAAATGTTCTCGTAGCCATGGAAGTTCCCATGCTTGCCGCCCTCTCAACACCTCCAGCAAGAACAACATCATAGTAGCCTGAGGCAACCCAGATAAATGCATCTCTGATAGCCAACGATGAGGAGGCGCACGCACCTTCGAATCGAGTGGCCGGGATATGAAAGGCCCCAATATCATTGGCTGCATACGACTGTAACATGGCCTGTCCTTCTGAAAACTCACCCAGGCCGTTACCAAGATAAAGGGCCTGCATATCTTTGGGCCTCAAATTGGCCTCATTGATGGCATCCATGGCTGCCTCTGAAAAGAGCTCTATAGAGGTCTTCTCAGTGGCAAAGGTAAATGGCGTATGTCCTGTTCCTACTATTGCTACCTTTCTCAATTTTCATCTCCTCCCCTTCAAAAAGATTTTTCGGCGAAACATATCAAATAAACCATTACATGGCAAGCCTTATCCAACAAATGGAATGTTTTTCTCTGTACAGGATAAAATTTTCATTAAGTGATCTTACAATCCTGGTGAAAATATGTTAAATGTCCAAAAGAATGATATTCAGTCGAATAGCTGCATAGATGGATATATCAACCTTTGTTGAACAAATAAGAAAATCAGAGGATCTTGGGCCCCAGGTTGTCTACTATCGCTATCTTCCCCCTGAAGGCCCGACATACGATGAAAGCAACATCTTCTCTCCAGACATCTTACAGCTCCTGAGAAAATCTGGGATTGAAAGACTCTATACTCACCAGATCAAGGCCATTAAGAAATTACAAGAGGGCAAAGACACATTAATATCCACACCTACTGCGAGCGGTAAGAGCCTTGTCTATAATCTTCCTGTCATTGAACAGATTTTAAGAAAACCGACAGCAAGGGCCCTTTACATCTTTCCTCTGAAGGCCTTAGAGCAAGATCAGCTGAAAAATCTCTATGATTTTATTTCGGGGCTACAGGAAGGCCGGATCAGTGCAACCATCTATGATGGAGATACATCAACCGGGGATCGACAGAGGATTAGAAACAGGATTCCAAATGTCATCCTGACCAACCCTGATATGCTCCACAGAGGTATACTTGCCTACCACGAGAGATGGGCTGAATTTTTTTCTAATCTGGCCTTTGTTATTATCGATGAGGTCCACACCTATCGGGGAATCTTTGGCTCACATCTTGCCCAGATATTGAGGAGATTAAAAAGAATCTGTCTTCTCTATCAAGCAAAACCACAATTTATCCTCTCCTCAGCCACTATCCATAATCCCCATGATCTTGGGAAAAACCTAATAGACAAAGAAGTGGAGGTGATTTCCCAGAGCGGCGCCCCTAAATCTGGACAGAATTTTTTATTTCTCAATCCCTTATCCAGCACCAATTTTTTAGCTACTCAACTGTTTATCCAGTGCCTTAACTCCGGTCTAAGAACCATTGCATTTACACAGTCCAGAAAGGTTACTGAACTCATTAGTATGTGGGTCAAACAGCTGGCCCCCTATTTAAAGGATAAGGTCAGTTCATACAGGGCTGGCTTTTTGCCTGAAGAACGTCGCTATATTGAAAATAAATTGGCAAGCGGACAACTGCTCGGTGTTATATCCACAAGTGCTCTTGAGATGGGTATTGATATAGGCTACCTAGATGTATGTTTATTAGTTGGGTACCCCGGCACCATAATCAATACCTGGCAGAGAGGTGGAAGGGTAGGCCGTTCTGGACGGGACTCACTTGTGGCCTTAATCGCCAATCAGGATGCCTTGGATCAGTACTTCATGCAGCATCCAGCACACTTTTTTGAGCAATCATTTGAGGCTGCCGTAATTGACCCGGACAATTCCCATATCATACGGGCACACTTACCGTGCGCAGCAGCCGAGGATCCTCTCACCTTAAATGATGGCCAATTCTGGCATAATAATCTAGAGGACCATCTTGATTTCCTGGAATCTGTTGGGCAGCTTAGTAGGACAAGTGAAGGTAGACAAAGATGGTTTGCGACCAGAAAAAGGCCTCATCTAGCGGTAGATATACGCTCAGTTGGGGAAACCTACACCATATTTGAACATGGAACGGGAGAGGCTATAGGTACTATTGATGGTATAAGGGCCTTCAAAGAGTGCCACCCAGGTGCAATATACCTCCACAGGGCCAGTCCATATCTCGTTGCACAACTAATGATCGATAAAAAGGATATTATTGTCCGGCGTACAGAGCTTAAATATTTTACGCAGATAAGATCAGAAAAGGAAACCGAGATTATTAAGATCAACCGAAGTCAACCAAAAGGACAGTTTGTTGTCAAGCTTGGCGAACTGAAGGTGACAGAAAAGATAACAGGGTATGAGAAAAGGAGGGTGCCTGGCCAGGAATTGATTGGTGTCTTTCCACTTGACCTTCCACCCCAGACATTTGAAACAGTGGGGCTATGGGTCGAGATAGAGGCTATCATAAAAACAATGGTGAAGGATAAAGGTCATCACTTTATGGGGGGTATTCATGCCATAGAGCATGCAGCCATTAGCCTTTTCCCCCTCTTTGCGCTGTGTGATAGGAATGATATTGGTGGAATATCATACTACTTTCATCCCCAGGTAGGGAAGGCGGCTATATTTATCTACGACGGATATCCAGGGGGAGTGGGGTTAGCACAGAGGGGTTTTGATATAATCCTGAAACTGTTAGGCCAGACCCTCGATCTGATTAAAAGGTGCCCATGTGAAGAAGGCTGCCCTTCATGCATATATTCCCCAAAATGCGGTTCAGGCAATAAGCCATTAGACAAAAGGGGAGCCATAATGATTTTAGAGGCCCTGACAGGTCTTATATCCTTGGCTGATATCCCTTCTATTCAGGTAAAGCCTCAGCCCCTTACCTACCCGGTAAATAGAAATAGAGCATCTGAAAAGGGTAATGAAAAGAGAATTCTTTATTTTGATTTAGAGACCCAGAAGTCGGCACGAGAAGTAGGTGGTTGGCAGAACATACACCTTATGATGGTATCAGTGGCTGTATTATTCGATAGCCTGGGAGATCGTTTTTATGTCTTTACAGAAGATCAGATAGATAGATTATTTGAACAGTTTGCAAGGGCGGATCTAGTGATTGGCTTTAACCTTAAGCGATTCGATTATGCAGTGCTGGGACCCTATACCTCTCAAAATCTAAATGAAATACCGACATTTGATATACTTGAGGATATCTATAATAGGCTTGGGTACAGGTTGGGCCTCGACCATCTGGTCAGGGAAACACTCAATAACAAAAAATCCGCAGATGGTCTGCAGGCCCTGGAATGGTTCAAGGCAGGCGAGATACAAAAACTAACCGAATATTGCAAACAGGACGTACTATTAACAAGAGACCTTTTCCTTCATGGCCTGGAAAAGGGATATCTTGTATACCGGAACAAAAAGGAAAATGAAAGGGTGAGACTGCTGGTTGACTGGGATCTCACTGAACTAATTAATAAGATTAACCCCAGCAGAGGTAACTCATTCGATTCTTAGTCCGTCTAACGAAAATCATCCTAGGGAGGGATTAATATTATGTTTGGCTTAGGCACAACGGAACTGCTGATTATTGGTCTAATAGTTTTGTTCATCTTTGGGGCCAAGAGATTACCAGAGATTGGTAAAGGACTTGGAGGTGCTATAAAGGAATTCAGGAAGGTGAAAAAGGACATAAGCCTGAATGATAAAGAGGAAGGGACAAAGGAAAAGGAAGAAGAGAAAAAATCTCTGGAAAGTAAATTGGTCGAAAAGGTACTCGAAGATGTTCCAGTTGTAAAAAAAGGCCTGGCAGTTAAGAAAAAGGCAGAGAAGATAAAGAAGATTATAGTATAGGAGATGTCCTATTTAGAAGATCCATCATCTCCTTAAGGATCTTCCCATTTGATGCCTGGATAGCTGGAGAATCCAAATGCTAGTCTTTTCCCCTAGAATCTGCAAACCCCACCTGCCTCTTCTACCATCAAGCATCCGGCGGCATATCCCTTAGCCCCTGCATCGATAATCATTGTATTGAAGTAACTTCGATTCTTTTGGGTATCCTCCCGAAGGTCAAAAGGAAAGCCAGCAGCTACAAGACCTTCTGCTATCCTTCAGTTTTTGAAACGCGGATTTCTCTGACATTTAAAAAGCCCCCTTCCCTTCTTCTGCTGCAAACATCTCTTTGAGCATTGGTCTGTAGAATCACCCCGCACACATACCTCCAGCGCCATTATCGATCCAATAACTGATCTAGTCTGCACAAAGATAATACATATGCGTCTTAAATTAGACTACAAAATAAGCTACTGAAATAAAAGCCTAATATTACATTTATCTTATTCGCTGGGTCTAAAATTAGACATCTGTGGGCTCTCTCGGTTAATGAGCTGCTCACAAAAAGGTCAGATTAAGTTTTTCAAGCCACCTAGGGTAAGCCCTTAAGCGGCTTTTGTATCGAGGCTTTGGTGATCTGACCCTCCTGGTCTGGTATCAAAACTCAGGATATCTGGCATTAAAATTGCTCATTTAGAATGTATGGATACTCAGTCCTCGGTTTTTGCGGTTGCGCAGATCCCCTAGACAATGTCAAGAGATTGGACGGTTTTCTGCATTCACCTTTTGCTGCCTCGCCATTTCATCTTATATAGCGCCCGCTTCCGGAGGATACTTGCTACGATGCCGGTAGGCAGCGGATGCCGGCAAGATTGAAGCCGCCTATGGAGGTAGGATCCTGCAGATACACATGCATAAGGGCCCAGGGGGCGAAGCCCGCCATAATTACGGTAAAGACTGTTAAAACTAGATGGGTTTAACCCCCCTCTTTTTCCGTATGGCTTTTCCAGACATTAACAAAATCTCTTATCAAAAGGGGGCGAGATGATTATGTCAGAAAAGTAGCGGAAGCTAAACATCCCCAAGGTTGGTGAGGATGAATCTATTTTCATTCTGTGTATCCAAAAAAAGGTAGCGGAGCCGCCCATTTGGAATTTGCTGGGCTCTAGCGGGTTCCTGGGGGCTTTGAGCCAAGAAGAGTCAACTTATACCCTCCACGCTATTTCAAAAAATGTTACACAGGAGCGCGAGCTAGCTGGTGATCCTCTCCAGCTGTCTATCTCTATCCAGAGGCGCATTCTTATAACCGTGTTGGAGGAAAAGAAAATGGCAACCATAGCGCAAACTGACAACAGAGTCTCGGATTAGGAGAAAGCCGGCAGTGAGAGCTACCCTACCCATAAACGGCATGTGGCATTATTTACAGCCCAAACAAACTGAGAAACAAATCATGGAAAGCAAGACCTTACTCCAGGCAGTCGTTGATGGAATTTCAGAGCCCCTGATCATGCTAGACCAAAGCTCATCAATCAAGATGCTCAACAGAGCTGCTAAGGATTATTACCAGGTCAAAACTCAAGACACCATCATCGACAAGCCCTGCCACCAAGCATTCAAGGGAAGACCAGATCCATGTAAAGGATGTACTATTCCTTCGGCAATTTTGGACAGTAAGGCTGTAACATTCGAACGAAAAGGTTTCTTTGACCCCGCTAGGATCGAAAGGGTCGTAATCTATCCCTTGAAGGAAAAACACAACGGATTGGAGGGCGCCATTGTCCGCATAGGTGACGTCACAGATGCAAGGTTCATGGAGAGGCAGCTCCTCCAAAGCGAAAAGCTCGCCTCTCTTGGTCTTCTGGTGTCAGGTATTGCCCATGAGATTAATAATCCCAACAACCTTATTAGCTTTAACATCCCCATTTTGAGGGATTACCTCAAGAAGTTGATGCCCTTTGTTGAGGATTATGTCAAACACCACCGGGATTTTGTGGTATTCGGCATGTCTTACCCTGAATTGTGCGAAGACATCTTTAAGCTCTTAGATAACGTCGAGCACGGATCCAGTCGGATCAACTTCATTGTCTCTGACTTAAGGGAATTTTCCAGAAAGAAAGATAAGAAAGAGCACGTTTGGCTTGACATTGGGCAGGGCATTGAAAAGGTGGTTGGCATTTGCCGAGGCAAGATAGAAAAGATGGTTAAATCCTTTGAGTTACATATTCCCGAAAGTCTGCCCCCCATCCTTGCTGATCTCGAAAGCCTTGAGCAGATCCTTGTCAACATCCTAATCAATGCCGCCCAAGCTGCAGACAAAGAGGACTCCTGGGTAAGGCTGAGTGTGAAACTGGGCAATACATGGCGAGATCACTTGATTATTGAGGCAAGCGACAATGGCTGCGGCATGGATGAGGAAACCAGGGGGAAGATATTTGATCCTTTCTTTACCACCAAGGGGCCTGAGGATGGAACAGGTCTCGGGCTGTATGTCTGCCATAACCTGATTGAGGAGTTAGGGGGGCGCATTGAAGTAGAAAGTGAGCCTGGTCAAGGCAGTTCTTTTCGTATCATACTGCCCCATAAAGGCCACGATCGCGTATAGAGTCAAGGGACTCCCGCACCACGCCAACCGAAAGTTCGAATATAGGTTATTCAAATGGGTAACCGTATAATTGTCATTGATGACGAGCAAGATTTCCTGGATAGCGTCAAGAGGGGATTGTTTATGTCTGGTTTCAGAAATGTCCAGATGGAGATTGATCCCAGGAAGTCGGCAGGTCGATTTGAGCACGGAGAGGCCTTTGATATCGCACTGATAGATGTAACCATGCCATTTATGAATGGTGTAGTGCTCCTGGAGTTGATCAAAAAGACAAGCCCTAACACAGAATGCATTATGATAACGGCAAAAAACGACGCGAAAGTTGCAGTACAATGTATGAAAAAAGGGGCCTACGATTACCTGGTCAAACCCATCTCAACAGATGAGCTGGTACTGACAATAAACCGTGCGCTGGAAAGGAAGCGGTTGCTTGACATCATTGACTTAGAGAAAAAGAAGAAGCTTCCAAAACTGGTACACGTAGAAGCTTTCAAACCCATTGTCACAAGGTCGGACAAGTTACTCAGGGTATTGAAAGAGGCAGAACTCCATGCTGTTAGCGATGTACCTGTTTTGATCACCGGAGAGAGTGGCACCGGCAAAGAGCTCCTGGCGAGAGCTATCCACGCAGCCAGTCCCAGAGCCGAATTTCCTTTCACCCCTATCAACATGGCCTCGGTTACGGGCAACCTGTTTGATGCCGAGTTTTTCGGGCACACCAAGGGCGCCTTTACAGGGGCCGAAAAAGATCGTGTGGGTCATATTGAGCATACGAATAAGGGGACCCTTTTCTTAGATGAAATAGGGAGCTTGCCCCCGGAACTTCAAGGAAAACTACTGAGGCTTTTACAGGACGGAGAATACATCAAGTTAGGGACAAGTAAGCCTCAAAAGGCAGACGTTCGCTTCATTGCAGCCACCAACACAGACCTAGAGCGTTTGATGGTCAAGGGAATGTTCCGCAAAGACCTTTACTATCGTCTTAAAGGGGCCTGGCTTCACCTCCTCCCACTTAGAGATAGAGCAGAGGATATCCCTCTGCTAATAACCACCTTCTTAAAGGAATTCTCTGGGGTTAATGCAAGCAGAGGGATTGACCAACAGGCTACCTCCATACTTAGTAATTATACTTACCCCGGAAACATCAGGGAGCTCAGGTCTATTCTGCAATCAGCGGTGAACCTGGCCCAGGGCCAGCCCATCTCGACCAAATCCCTTCCCAGTCATTTGCAAAAGAGAAAAACAATACCGATACGCGATTCCCAGCCCATGATCACGCCCGTTGCCCTTTCGGAGGTGGAAAGGGAGCATATTTTAAAGGTATATAATCAAATACGCAGAAATAAATCGCAGGCTGCAAAACTTCTAGGCATAGGGCTGAACACGCTCCGCAGAAAACTACAAGCCTATGGACTAGAGTAACCAGTGCTACCGGTCCAAAACGGCTTATTCCAAAATAGAGCAAAAAATATAACTATTTGATTTAAAAAAGCTATTTTTATGGTGTATGCCAAATTGAGATACCTGTCATGCCTCTGAGCTCCATAAATCACCCCCCAAACTCAAACCTCCCAAATACAATCACGTGAATTTACATATACTTAGCCTCATACGGCAGAAATGTGAAAGCCTGGCACGATTGATGCTCCTTACTAGAAGGCGGCTCTTATACACAGTGGGGCTTCAAATCCCCTGAAAACATTACGGGACTGCTGTCAAAGGCCAGACGCATCGTGAGGTGGGCACGGAAAGCTTCGGGTCTTAATGAGTGTTACCTCGAATGTGCATTGTTTCCTACCTTAAGCCCAAATAAGGAGGTTGCCGATGGCGATGTCGTTAAGAGCGTCAACCATTGACCCGGCTTTTTTACATGAAGCTCATAACGCAATTTAGGCCTGAATTCCCGTGCAGCTTTCTGTTGCCACCTAAAAGAGAATGAAGGAAGTTTTTTCACCGATAGCGTTTAGGATATCCCGATATGTTAGCGAGCCACGTATGAAGAGAGCAGGCAGTTGTGTACCATGGCAACCGAAAGTTCGAATATAGGCTATTCAAATGGGTAACCGTATAATTGTCATTGATGACGAGCAAGATTTCCTGGATAGCGTCAAGAGGGGATTGTTTATGTCTGGTTTCAGAAATGTCCAGATGGAGATTGATCCCAGGAAGGCGGCAGGTCGATTTGAGCACGGAGAGGCCTTTGATATCGCACTGATAGATGTAACCATGCCATTTATGAATGGTCTAGTGCTCCTGGAGTTGATCAAAAAGACAAGCCCTAACACAGAATGCATTATGGTAACGGCAAAAAACGACGCGAAAGTTGCAGTACAATGTATGAAAAAAGGGGCCTACGATTACCTGGTCAAACCCATCTCAAGAGATGAGCTGGTACTGACAATAAAGAATGCGTTAGAAAATAAAAGGCTTAGGACTTGTGTAAGAGAAAAAATGCCCAAAATTTGAGACGACCGGCCAAAAACCTGAATCTTATGTACCCTGAATAAAAGTTATCTCAAGCCCAAAATGACACTTTCCAAAATCGTCTTAGGCTCTCAACTATACGGCCTTCTAAAAATGGACCATGCCAAAATGGCACTAACAACTGTTAACTATTTAATCTTAAATAGTTTTGTCTACGGTGTATTCCAAATTGGGATATTGATCAGGCTAATTCAAATCTCTCGAAAACATCCAAGTAGGGAAACCATCATCTCTAATAGCTTGGATTTACAGATCTTTTCGTTAATCACCGGGAAGTACCCGTGTTTGGCATGATAGATGCTACAACAACCAATAAAGCGCACCCTTTGACTTCTGCGCTACCGTGCCTCAAGAAAGCCTTATGCTTTTTTGTCGCTTCTAATATAAACCGGGAAGGAGGTGAGGGAAATTCATATTTACTGAGTAGTTATTCTTAGGTAGGTAAACAAGTTAACGAATTTAGGCTTAGGAGGGAAAAAATGAGAAAAACCTTATTACTTTCTGTGGCCCTGTTGGTATTTGTCTTGATTCCCGTGTGCGCGTCAGCAGCAGCAGTAGAAGGATCGGTTCAGGGTTTGAACTGCGTTCTCGTAGGTAAGGTCTGTCCTGTTGGCAAAGAAGACCCAATGATCGCTGCTGAAAGGGTCTTTGTGATTCTTACGAAGGATAAGGATATTTATTATGTTCCAAATGTAGACCGTGGTATTCTCGCAAGACACATAAATCAGATGGTGCGAGTCACAGGAACGATCAGCGGACAATATAAGGCAATCCAGGCAGAGACTCTTGAAGTCTTAGACAAGGGTTCCTGGAAAGAAACATGGTCACTTGAATCCGAAAAATACATGAGGGGTTACTGATAATAAGTTCAGCAGATCCGAATAGCCTTTATTAAAGACAAAACCAATAGCGGGCTTGAAACGTGCAAATCATTAATATGAGAGCACGTTTCAAGCACCTTTCAAAAAACCCACGGCTCTCCCGTGGGTTTTTTCTTAACTACAGCTTCCTTGCGCTTCTACCAATAAAAAAGGGATCAGGCTTTTCCTGATCCCTTGATTGAATATGGTCTTATCTGGTAGCGGGGCCTGGATTCGAACCAGGGACCTTCGGGTTATGAGCCCGACGAGCTACCAGACTGCTCCACCCCGCGTTAATAAAGAATTATAATATTATTTCACAGTTAGTCAAACAAAAAATTACCAAAATTATTGAATTTAGTAACCAATTATTCTCCAGGCAAATAATAAGCTCATGGCCTGGGATGATATTTTTCATGGATCTCTTTTAGTCTTTCTCTGGCTACATGGGTATATATCTGGGTTGTAGATATATCAGCATGTCCTAACATAATCTGAATTGATCTCAGATCAGCCCCTCCTTCCAGGAGATGGGTAGCAAATGAGTGTCTAACTGTGTGGGGAGTAACTGTCTTGGTAATTCCAGCCTTTAAGGCATAGTTTCTTATAATCTTCCATAATCCCTGTCTTGTCATAGGCTTTCCTCTGCTATTGAGAAACAGATTCGGGAATTCGCCCTTTTTTAAAAAAGAGGGCCTGCTGTTTCTTACATACTCCTTGAGGGAATCTATAGCTTTAGTGCCCATGGGGACGATTCTTTCCTTGGCGCCCTTCCCTATTGTCCGGATATAGCCGGCTTGCAGGTTAATGTTGCTTATTTTAAGGCCTATCAGTTCACTAACTCTTAGCCCTGTGGCGTACAAAACCTCCAAAATAGCCTTATCCCTCCTTCCCAAAACAGTCATGGTATCAGGCTGTAAGAGAAGGGCCTCCACCTCATCCCTGCTTAAGACATCGGGCAGATGTTGATACATCCTTGGTATACCCATTAACCTGGCAGGATTAGAGTCAATTTTCCCTTCCGATACCAGAAAACGGTAAAACATTCTAATCGAAACAAGATTCCTGGCCAGCGATCTGGGCGATAGTTGGGCCTTCTTTTCAGCTATAAAGGAAAACAGATCCTGCTGGTTAATCTGAATAGGAGAGACCCCCCTCCGTTTTAGAAAATCAAAAAAGCTAATTAGGTCGTGATTATAGGCCAGGATTGTATTTACAGCCAAACCCCTCTCAACCTTAAGGTGATTCATAAACTGATCTAGTAATTGGTCCTCAGGATACTCTTCCGTCACGGGCATATTATATCTTCCCTAAAACGAATAAAAATTCTCGTTGGTTGTCAGAACCCTTACACCATCTTTTTCAAGTATCACCATTTCCTCCAACCGGACACCTCCATTTCCTGGTATATAGATCCCGGGCTCAACGGTAAAAACCATCCCCTCTTCTAATACCTCTGGCTTCAGTGGTCCCACAGCAGGCCTTTCATGAGGGGCCAGGCCAATTCCATGACCAAGGGAATGGCCAAAAAAATCACCAAATCCAGCCTCTTTTATAATATCCCTGGCAATGGAATCTGCCTCGGTGCTCTTTATTCCAGGCCTTATAGACTCTAGAGCAGAGACCTGTGCCTCCCGAACAATATGGTAAATATCTCTAAAGTACGATGAAGGTTTTCCTAAGAAAATGGTCCTCGTCATATCTGAGCAGTAACCATCAACCCTGGTACCCACATCAAAAATTATCGGTTCACCTTCCCTTATTGTTTTGTCTGTAGGAATTGCATGAGCCAAGACACTATTTGGACCCGAGGCTACAATGAGCGGGAAGGCAACCCCGTCAGCATGCTTTTCGTGTATAAGGTTCTCAATCCTCCAGGCCACATCCTTTTCAACCTGACCGGGTCTTAATTCCTCAATTACCTGGGCAAGAACATCGCCTATAAGCTGGGCTGATTTTTTTATTAGCTCAACCTCCTCTGGCTCCTTGATCTTTCTCATCCCTTCAACCACGCCAGAAAGCGGGATAAGCTCCACCGATGGGGAATGATTCGAGGTCCTCTGTCTTGCCTCTTCATAGAGATCCCAGACCAGGTAACCTCCTTCAAACCCCAATCTTCGCGTGTTTAAGCGGTCAAAGATCTCGGGTAATGAATTAACTGCCCCTTCCTTATGAGTTATGACCTCAAAGCCAACCGCCTCTTCCTGTGCCTGGATCGTGTACCTGGAGTCTGTTAGCAGAAGAGCCTGATCCACCGTTATGAATAGGGAACCTGAGGACTCATGTAGCTGTCCATCACCGGCCTTGAAACCGGAGAGATACCTACGATTCTCCGGCTGGATAATCCACATAGTATCCACTCCAAGGCTATCAAACTTACGCCTTAAAGCCTCTAGACGATTCTGAAAGGGAAACTGACTCATCGTATCTATGCGATAACGTCCTGCCTTCAGGCACTAAATTTCTCAGAAAAATCAACTAACGCTCAAAATCCAATAACCCGGGGGTGTTGCTCTCCTTAACATTATCCTGGCTGAATGGCTTTGCGTTGAATTCTCTAAATTCACAAAACCCTCAACAAAACGGTCACAGCAATTTATATAACACATCCTAGTATTTTGAAAATAAAAAGAGAAGGATAAAAGCTGGAGGGCTAATGGCAGAAAGATTAGGCTGATCTTCCTGAATAGAGGGCCCTGAAGGAATCGAGGGGGGTATTCATTGAAAGTCCCTCTGCGGACCCCAGAATGTATCCTCCCCCATCGGCCAGGGGACGAATGATCTCCTCCTTCATGGCCTCGAGTTGTCTGGGTTGGAGCCGATCCACTTCGAGGATGCCCATGAGAGTGAGTCTCTTTTTCGTCTTTTGCCGGATGGCCACAGGGTCATTTCCTGCGGAGGGAGCCAGGCCATGCAAGCCATCGAAGCCAAAGGAAAGGATCAGGTCTATAATCTCGGTCAGATTTCCACAACTATGGAGAAAGGCCACTCCATTGCCCATCTTTATGGCCTCCACCATCTCCTGAAGGCCTGGAAAGATCCATTTGCAAAGGTCTTGTGGGGACATAAAGGGGCCTCGGTCATATGCAAGATCATCCCCGATTATAAAGCCAAAGGCCCCTTCATCGAGGCACCTTTGTATTAACTTCAATGCCCTCTCCTTCTTGATCTGGATCAGTTCCCAAATCCGACTTTCACCCTGATGAATTCCCAGGACAAATTCCTCAAAGGAAATAGGGTCCTCTTGTTTCCAGAAGAGGCCATCCACAAGGGCCGTGACAAAGTAGGGCGTTTCAGTCGCCCATTTACGCAGTTCCTGTAACCCCTTGTCACCTTCCTCGTTATCTCTTATTCTCACCGTCACAAGATCGAGGCCCACCTCTTCTACGAAGCGTCTCGTCTTTTCGCTAAATGAGGCCTTCGCCATTTCCGGATAGAGTCGATCGAGGAATGCCTCTTCTACGAGCAGCTCTCCTCGTGGAATACGATCGGTCTCCTGATGGCGGATGGCCATCAAAACCCTTTCTCTCGGTGTTAATTGCCTCACGGGTCGGCAGGTTCCTTGATCAAAGGGTACTTTGGAAGCGGCATTATGGCCTGGATCTATCCTGAATATATTGTCTGCACAGGCGGATGGCCTCAGTAGGATCCAATGTTTGGGCATCGGCTCCTACCTCCTTCCTGGCAAAGTCTGTTGTAACCCCTCCACCGATAATCACAAAGGTATTTTTCCGGAATCCTTTCTCTACCAAAAAAGAGATGGTTTCCCTCATCGAGACAAGGGCCGGTGTGATAAGGGCCGAAAGGGCAAGGATAGGTGCTCCCACCTCCTGGAGCTTCTCGATAAATCTTTCCGAAGGTACATCAACGCCGAGGTCATGAACAGTAAAGCCCTGGGCCCGCATCATGGTTATTACGATGTCCTTGCCCAAATCGTGGATATCACCTCGTGGGGTGCCAAAGACCACCACTACCTTAGAATCCTCCTCGGGCCGGCTTGATGTGAGACTTGGCTCGAGAAGAGCGCTCACGGCCTTAAAGACCTCGGCCGAGTAGATGAGCTCGCTGAGAAAAAATTCACCTGTCTCAAACCGCTTCCCCACCTCTTCCATTGCATCCCGACACTCCTTCAAGATAGCAAAGGAATCGGCTCCTGATCGAAGGTCCTTTTCCGCAAGGTCAATAGCGTCCTGCCTCTTCATGTCGAGAAATGCCTGTTTCAATTTCCCTTCCATTGTCATCTCCCTCTCCTGTGCCTATATATCCCTTGAGCAAGCCTAATTAGAGCTTTTTTGATTCCCGGGCATGGACTTTCATCCCTTGCAGGCAGACAAATCCGAAATATGAAGCACGAAATCCGAAACAAATTCAAAAAACAAATTTCCAAGTGTTCGAAAAAGATTACTGTTTGCCATGGAATATCAGTTCTTGGGTTTTGCTCGTTTGAATTTCAAAAATTTGGTCATTGTTTAGAATTTGGATATTCGGATTTTGAGTTATTAATTCCAGGGGCTAAGGTGTAAGTGACACCGAAACTCCGTGATCGTTTACGTTTTAGAACTTTCCTTTGTAGGTCTTTGCAACCTCAACCATCATCTTCACGTTTTCAAACTTAGCATCTACAGGGCACTCGCAACCAGTCGTCAGAAAGAATCCTCCTCCTTTTCCCACCACGTCGATAAGCTTCTGACAGTAGTCGCGGACTTGCTCAGGGGTTCCTAAAGTCAGAAGGGAGGCAGGGACATCGCCGCTAATGCACATATGTCCACCAAGTATCTCCTTTGCCTTGAAGATATCAGTTGTTCCATCCAAATCACATACGCACTTGCCTCTGGGCAGTTGCTTCAGATATGGAAGATTCAAGCCCCAATCAGTGTCGAAATGGAACCACGGTGTCAGGCCCTCTGATACAAATGCATCCACATAACGTTGAAGATAGGGCCATTCAAATTGCTCGAAAATATCGAGGCGATAGTAGAATCCGGAGCCTCGTTCCAGGACGATAAAGACGAGCGGGATCTTGGTCAACGAAATCGCATCTAAGGTGTTCTGAATAAGATCATCGCATGAGGCATCCATCGCTGCCTTTACCTTTCCCGGGACCTCATAGAGATCCATGGTAAACTGGGTCAAGCTCCGACACATGGAAAAGGCCATGATAGAAGAATCCACATAGGCCCCGAACAGAGGAAATATGCCTTGGTCATGGCAGGCCTCCACCTCTTTGATGTACTGGTCCAAAAGACGGCTCTGAGTGGAAATGAGCCGATCCATGCTACGGCCGCTCATTTTTTCGTAGTGTTCGTCCCAGAAGGCATTCCAGCCCAAAGCGGCCAGCTTATCATAATCGTCCCTGGTGAAAAGCTCCCTTTCATCGATTTGGTTCAGGGCGTCCTCAGGGAGATCTCTTCCAGGGATCAGGTTTCTTGCCGGTGCTGAACAAAATCTCCCCCCGATCATAGGCCAATAGAGATTTGGTTTGTAGAGCCTGTCGAATCCCCCTAGATCGTTAAAGGTATCTAACATCGCCTTAAAGCCCTTGTCCAGGTCGCGCCATGCCTCCCCCTGGGTCAGACCCTGGCAACGAACAGCAAAGGCGGTCATCAATGGCATGACAGGCACCCTGTCTGGCATCTCAAGGCCCACTGCCGCTTCAAACCGCTCTTGTCTCGACATGCTCTCCGGAATCATCATGTTGTCCCTGTCCACAATTAACCGGGAAAGAAGAGAGGACGAAAGGTCAATCTCAAACTGGACGAAGTCTATCAAGCGAGGAACAGCGCTGTCAATTCAATTGACTATTGGATGAGAAAAACGCTTGTGAGGCGACCAAGGCGGGGTCTCGAAGCCACGACAGGTTGTTGGGCGAAACCTCAGCGAACCTGAAAAATAAGCCCTACCGAGGTAGGGCTAGATGATTAAGTATTTGCCTATAGTGCCGAAGGCGGGAATCGAACCCGCACAGGCATACACCCACTAAGTCCTGAACCTAGCGCGTCTACCAATTCCGCCACTTCGGCAAAAAACTACCTTGCTATATTATATAAAAAAATTTAACCTTATGCACACCATTTGTCAACAATTTAGGTTGTCTAGCCTTTAAATTTAATGGGGCTCCTGATGAAACAAGACCTGGAATCCTTATTGGATACTGCCAGACAAGCAGCCCGGTTAGGAGCAGAAAAGATACGGGACATGTACGAGCAATATCTGTCAGGTGGCAATATTGGTATCAGAGAAAAGGGCAGAGATAATCCTGTAACCGCTGCAGATATGGCCGCAAATCAGATTATTACAAAAATGCTGAAAAGCATGTTTCCTGACCACGCTATCCTAACGGAGGAGGACCCTGATTCATGGGATAAAACTGGATCTGAATGGGTTTGGATGATTGACCCCTTGGATGGCACGAGGGATTTCATCAAGGCCAATGGTGAATTTGTTACCATGGTTGGGTTAACACATTCTGGTAAGCCGACCATTGGTGTAGTGGTAGAGCCAGCTACTGGATTGGAGCTTTATGCATGTAAAGGATTAGGTGCCTATAAGAACTGGCTATCCCAAGAAGAGACGTCATCACGGGTAAAGATCTCTGATACTACTGACTCGAAACATCTGCGTCTTGCTGTCAGCCGTTCACACAGGGACCCAAGGGTAGACAAATTCATTCAGTTACTGAAAGTCCAGGATGTGATTTTGTCAGGAAGCGTAGGGAGAAAAGTAGCTATGGTTATTAGTGGACAAGTAGATATATATGTGCACCCTTCGCGGGGGACAAACTTATGGGATACCTGCGCCTGTGAAGCTATTGTTTCTGAGGCCGGAGGTGTTCTCCTTTCAGGCACTGGGGAAAAGATAAGCTATCTCAGATCGTCCAGAGATATCGAAAATCCTTATGGATTACTGGTGTGTCCAAAACAAATTCTGGATAAGGTAATTTGGGCATCCAGGAAGGTCTGGGGATTGATTTAATGGTAAGCGTTCAGCAGGCAGAATTCAGCTACCAGTAAGATAACATAAATCAAGTACTTATATAATAGACTTAATGTTGTTTATAAAATTCAACGATGGCCCTGGCAAGGGCATCCACCGTATACTCATCAGGTACTATAGTTACCTTGAGCCCTGCTTCGATTGCCTTTTGAGCAGTAATTGGCCCAATACAGGCAATCTCTACCTTTGAAATCCCCTCGTAGATCGATTTACCTTCAAACAAGGCCAAAAGATTACTAACGGTTGAGGGACTTGTGAAGGTGATCATATCTATCTTGCCATCCTTAAATAACCGGTCTAATTCGTCCTGACTATATTCCGGCCGCACTGTCTGATATACCTCAACCTCATCCACGAGGGCCCCCAAAGTCTTGAGTTTTTCGGGAATATAGTCCCTTGCAATTGCAGGCCTTGGCAGGAGAATCCTTTTCCCATCAAGGGGGTGTCTTTTCAATTCTTCCACAACACCCTCTGCCCAATACGTATCAGGAATCAGGTCGGGTCTCACCCCCTTAGCCATTAAAGCTACTGTAGTCTTTGGTCCTATAGCCGCAACCTTGGTCCCCTTGAGATACCGAGCATCGTGTCGTGCTCTATCTAATCGTTCAAAAAAATATTTCACCCCGTTAACACTGCTAAATAATATCCAGTCATATTTGGAAAGATCCTCTATTGCCTTATCGACTTCCTCCCATGTTGCAGGAGGTATTATTTCTATGGTTGGAAACAATATACACCGGGCACCTAACTCCGATAGGGTCTTGATAAAGTTCCCTGCCTGATCTTCTGGTCTGGTAACCACAATCCTCTTGCCAAAGAGTGGCCTTGATTCAAACCAACCCAGATGGTGCCTCAGATTTATCACATCGCCGACCACGATTACCCCTGGTGGCGTAAGATCCGCCTCTTTCACCTTTTGGCTGATATTGGCAAGGGTCCCGATTATTGTGTTTTGATTGGGCATAGTACCATTGCCTATTACTACCGCTGGACAACTCGATGGCCTGCCTTTGCCCATCAATGTTTTGGCTATCCTATCTAAGTTGCCAATTCCCATAAGGAATACCAGGGTCCCTGAAGACCTTGCGAGGGCATCCCAATTGATAGTTGACTCCTCTCTAGTGGAATCCTCATGCCCGGTTATAAAGCATACCGTAGAGGAATAATCTCTGTGTGTCAAAGGTATCCCCGCATAAGCAGGGACCGCTATTGCCGATGTTACCCCGGGAACAATCTCGAATGTTATCCCTGCCTTAGAGAGTTCCATGGCCTCCTCCCCGCCTCTTCCAAAGATAAATGGATCACCTCCTTTTAACCTTGCTACCGTTAGACCCCTTTTTGCCCTTTCAATCAGAAGATTATTTATCTCCCTTTGACTCATTGTATGCCTGCCGCTTTTCTTGCCTACATATATAAGCTCTGCCTCCTTACCTGCCAAGGATAAAAGCGATTCGTTTACAAGGTAATCGTAAACGATGACATCGGCCCTTTGAAGGCACTCCTTCCCTTTCACGGTAATGAGATCAGGATCTCCTGGGCCACCCCCTACAAGATAAACGATTCCTTTCGCCTTATCTTTCAAGCCCTTCACCTTTTGATGCATGCATTAACTGTTTTCCGTAGATGTCATCCAAGATTTTCCTTGCCCCAGCATCTAAAAGCCTATCTGCCAAGGTCGCTCCAAGTTCTCTGGCCCTTTCAGGTGGACCAATAACCACATCCCGAAATATAGTGCCTCCATCAAGATTAGCCACAAGAGCATCTAAATAGATAGATCCACCCTCAAATCTTGCAAGGCCAGCAACAGGGAGCTGACAGCCACCTTTTAGCCCCATCAGAAAAGATCGTTCAGCTTCTACTGCCACCCTCGTTGGGTAGTGATCCAAAAAAGCTAATATGTCCCTTGTTTCCTGATCATCCCGTCTTAGCTCAAGACCTAAGGCACCTTGCCCAATTGCAGGCAACATGAGATCAAAAGAAAAGGATTGGGTTATCGTATCCTCAAGACCTATTCTCTTTAAACCAGCCGCGGCAACAACAATTGCATGGATATCAGCGCTATCCAGTTTTCTGATCCTGGTTTCCAGATTTCCCCTTAAGGGAACAATCTTTACGCCTGGCCGATAATGGAGAAGTTGGGCAGAACGTCTCAAACTGCTTGTGCCTATGCAGGAGCCCTGTGGTAGATCTTCAAGCGGTATATTATCCTTAGAGATCATGACATCATGTGGGTCTTCTCTCTCGGGGATAATGCCGATATGCAAACCATCTGGCAGTTCACCAGGAACATCCTTCAGGCTATGAACAGCTACATCTATCTCTCTCTTTGTAAGGGCTTCTTCTATCTCTTTTACGAATAACGCTTTTCCGCCGATAGTGCTGAGGGGTTTATCAACTATCCTGTCGCCCCTGGTTTTTATCGTAATTACATCAACCCTGATATCAGGATATTGGGATGACATCCTATCATGTACCCATTTAGTTTGGGCAAGGGCCAGTCGGCTCGCCCGTGTACCAATTCTGATAAACATGGCTACTGTGAGTGTCTTGAGATCAAAAACCGCGCAAATTCAAGGTTCTGGGGTGTTGTTATTTTTATATTATCCTCCTCCCCTTCGATTATCTTTATTGGGATCCCCATCTTCTCAATCAGAAAAGCATCATCTGTTGCCTCCTCCCACCCATGTGCAAGTGCCTTTTGATGAGCCAGATTTATATCCTCCCATCTGAAGATCTGGGGCGTCTGAATTAACCACAAGTGCCTTCGATCAATTGATCTTAGCACCCTGCCTTGGCTATCTATCTCCTTGACCGTTTCTCTAATAGGAAGGCCCGCAATCACTGCCCTGAAATCTCTAGCGGCCTTAATTACCCTCTGGAGAAGTCCACTTGTAACTAAAGGCCTGACACCATCGTGGATAAGCACCCACCGACAGGAGTTAGTAATAGCCTCAATTCCTTTCCTTACAGAATCCTGTCTCCTTTTTCCCCCGCCAATGACCTTAAGAACCTTTGTCAGTTCGTACCTATCCACTATCTCCCTAAGGCAATAATCAACGTCATCTTGAGAAAGTACTACCACAATCCCGTCAACCAGACTACATCTTTGAAAATGACTCAGTGTAACCGCTAAAACTGGCTTCCCGCAGAGATCTATAAATTGCTTTGCCTTTCTCGAACCCATCCTGCTCCCAGAGCCTGCGGCGGGAATAACTGCAATTACCTGGCTGGGAAAATCAGTACTGTTTTGAGTGACCATGATTTCACACAGGTCTTGTGCCTGAAAAGTAGACTTCTAAGGGTGGGGTGTTATACGAGGGTCTAAGCCTGGGATATCTTTCTCATCCTTTTTTTTGCCCTATTTATCCTCCTCCTCAATATATCAGTCATCAGCTTATCTTTTGCCTCCCTGGCCTCTTCCCTTTTTCTCTTAAGCTCAACAATCTTTTCTTTGAGCTGTCTGAGAGTGATTCCTGCTTTTTCAATCTTTTCCTTTGGGGCCTTTTCTTCTTTAACTGCCTTTGCCTCTTTAATTGGCTTTGCCTCTTTAATTGGCTTTTCTTCTTTAACTGCCTTTGCCTCTTTTATTGCCGCCAATAACTCAGCCTTCTTCATTGCGTGAATACCAACTAAATCGGCACTTTCAGCGGCCACCGCCCTCAACTCCTTAACGGTCATCCGTTCTAAATCCTTTTCCTTTTTCTCCTGTTTTTCCCTTGTCCCCATAATAATTATCTCCTCACATTACTCTTTCTTAAAAAACGGCCTAAACAGATCAATCGGGATTGGAAAGAGGGTAGTTGAGTTGCTCTCAGCTGAAACCTCCTTCAGGGTCTGAAGATACCGCAGCTGAAGGGCATAGGGAAAGTCCTGTATCTTGGCGGCTGCCTCTGCCAACTTGCCGGCGGCCTGAAACTCACCCTCGGCATTGATGACCTTTGCCCTCCTCTCCCTCTCAGCCTCTGCCTGCTTGGCCATAGCCCGCTGCATGTCAGTGGGAAGATCGATGTGTTTTACCTCCACATTGGAGACCTTGATGCCCCAGGGATCAGTGTGTTTATCCAGGATGCTCTGGAGCCTGGTGTTGATCTTGTCCCGCTCTGCCAACAGTTCATCGAGCTCCACCTGTCCACAGACACTCCTCAGGGTTGTCTGGGCAAGCTGTGAGGTGGCAAACAGGTAGTTTTCCACCTCAATGATCGCATTGTTTGGATTCATGACCCTGAAGTAAATAACGGCATTGACCTTTACGGACACATTATCCCTGGTGATCACATCCTGGGAGGGGACATCCATGGCAACAAGCCGGAGGCTCACCTTCACCAGCTTATCAACAATGGGGATAATGATAATCAGGCCGGGCCCCTTGGTGTTGATGATCCTTCCTAAGCGAAAGATCACCCCCCTCTCATACTCCCTGAGTACCTTGATGGCTGCACTCAGAAAGAGCAGGAGAAATACTATTGCAAGGATATAGAACATAGTAACCTCCTTTTGTGTTTGTTGTGTTCATGTAGTTTTGATTATACTCTCCTGGCTTATAAGATCAAAACCTTTTAGGCCGAATTTATTTGATTCTGTTCCTAGCCATTATATACTGGCTGCAGGCTTAATTCCTTGTGGCGGCAAGGCCAAAGATGGAAATGCCGGCGTTAAGAAACCGGGCAGCCTGTCAGCATGGCTTCGGTTGGATATTGGTGAGATATGAAGGGGATTGAGATCATCCTATGGTTGCAAAGTCTGCGTTCACCCGGCCTTGATATGGTTATGCTCAGCATATCAGCGCTAGGGAGCAGCTATGCTTATATGGTAATGTTGCCGCTCGCCTATTGGTTAATGGACCGACGACGCGGGTGGTTGTTGGCACTGGTTTTTCTCTTATCGATGCAAGTTAATGGCGTCCTCAAGGAATTCACGGAAACACTACGGCCCTTTCAGGTTGACGCGAGGGTTGCATTGGTGGGGCCGAAACCACTTACATACGCATTCCCCAGCGGCCATGCTCAGGGGGGCCTAATTATGTGGGGTGGCCTTGCGGCCATGCGCCCGTCGGTACTTCCCGCAACAATATATGGTTCCATCATATTTCTGGTTGGATTAACACGCCTCTATCTGGGCGTTCACTCGCCACTAGATGTCGGTGTCGGATGGGCTTTGGGTGGCCTCGGGCTAGGGGTGGCGCTTCTTTTATTCAAGCTGGATGAAATATGCCCGGCGATATCTAAAGACTGGCGTGTGCGCCTACTCTGGGTAATAGCTGGCTGCGGCATGATCATGTTGCGCACATCCAAAGGAACCATCCCTCCAGGAGCCACCTTGGCTGCTGTCGCTGCGCTTGAATATTGGGAGCGAACACGGATCAGATTTGATGATTGTCGACAGACCTCACAGAGGATCGCCCGCCTGGCAGGCGGCTTGATTCCGCCCGCTGTTTTGCTAGCCTTCTACAAATACCTTGGAGTTGAATCGTTGTGGATGACAGGCATCATTTTTGTAGTAATGGGCGGATGGATGGTTCTCGGCGCCCCGTATCTATTTAAAAAACTAAGGATTTGATCTTTTTCTCCGTATTCGGCTGGGTATATGCAAACATTCTTGGTTAAAGGGGGATGCAGAAGATTAAAAATGAACGCAGGGATTCTCTCCCCGTCTTGGCCCAGATGATTCCTCTCTATGAGCGGTTTAAACAGGATACCGTCGGTGTTCTTGCCTTGGGGGCAAGGGAGGCCAAAGGATCTGGTAATGTGAGAATCCTCCAGGCGACGCATTTGGAGCAGGAAATAGTCGAAGTCCATGGCTTCTCCGGCAAGTCCAAGGGTCCCCTGATCCTCAGAGAGGGTGAAACAATTCTTAGGCTTGCTGGCCGATGGATCCTCGGGCCACACCTCTTCTCTTATCTCGAACTCCTTTGATCACCGACAAAGCAGAATAACAGGAGATCAAAGCTTTCCCGCTTGAACCAATCTGGAAAAGCATTCAAAGGACCTATCAAAGCTTGCCTCTGCATCTTTGGGAAAACAACATGCCGGCAGCTGCCTTGATCTCATATGATATGATACACACTCGCAGCAAATACCTTTCCTCGAGCAGGGTTCATAGGTACAGTTGCATTTCTGAAGATTCTCTTCACTTCTGCATTCCATAGTGCTACCTCCAATCTATTTTAAGAAGACTATTGAACATACCAGTTGAATCTGGTAACCTTACGAAGACTCCGGATTATGGTCTCTTTACCACAGTGGATAAGTTTATGAAATCCTTAACCCAATTTCTTTTCTTTATATACCTGCTTACCGCTCATTTCCTGTGTTTTAACCCTGTCCATGCAAAGGATATCCCTCCAGTCTTTGAATCATTGGTCACACGTCTACAGATGGATGGCATGGATGAACAATATCTCCAGGATCTCTTTACCCGTCCAGAGCTCAAGCTGATGCCTCAGGCATTGGCTAAGAGTTTGGTCAGAAAGGAAGCTAACCTTAACTATGCCCAGTTCCTGGAAAAGGACTCAGTGGACAGGGCGATCTCCTGTCTCAAAACCCATATGAAGATCCTCAAGAAGATGGAAAGCCATTTCAGTGTCTCCGCCCCCGTGGTAGTAGCGATCCTTTCTATAGAGACCTTATGCGGAACATATACAGGTCGCTTTGACACACTTAACATTTTGGTAACGCAAACACTCTCCTTAGAGCCAGGGGTTTACCCACAGGTTTATGATCGGATCCCCGTGGACGAGAGATTAGACCTGACTCCTCAAGAGATTAGAAAAAGGCTCGCGAGAAAGAGCATCAGGGCCTACAGGGAACTAAAGGCCCTCCTCATCTATGTCAGGGATCAGGATATGGACCCCTTTTCTGTAAAGGGCTCCATAGAGGGAGCCATTGGACTACCACAGTTCCTTCCCTCAAACATCAAAAGATATGGATGGGATGGAAACGGTGATGGCAAGATAGATCTCTTTCAACCTGGAGATGCCATCCCGAGTATTGCCTCCTACCTTAAGGCCTATAATTGGAGGGAGGACAATAATTACACGAGGAAAAAAGAGATCATACTCGCCTACAACCCAAGTGACTATTATGCCACCACAGTACTCAAGTTGGCTGAAAGGCTTGCTGATTACTGGCATTAGGAGTTGAAAATCTGACCCTCAGGCAATTGTTATCTCTTTGCTCAGGTAAACATCCTGAATGGCATGAAATATCTCTATCCCCTCTTTACGAGGCTTTTGAAAGGCCTTCCTTCCCGTTATCAGACCCATCCCGCCACCTCTTTTATTTACAATTGCAGTACGCACTGCATCGGCAAGATCGTTTTCACCGGAAGGACCCCCAGAATTTATCAGACCAACTCTGCCCATATAATTGTTGGCCACCTGATATCTCACCAGATCTATCGGGTGCTCTGAGGTTAATTCGGAATAAACCCTTTCATGGGTCCTACCAAAGTTCAATGCCGTGTAGCCACCATTATTTTCCGGCAGCTTCTGTTTTATGATATCAGCCTCAATCGTAGCACCCAGGTGGTTTGCCTGACCAGTAAGATCAGCGCTTACATGATAGTCAACACCATCCTTTTTAAAGGCGTTATTCCTCAGGTAACACCACAGAACGGTAAACATCCCCAAATCATGGGCCATTTGAAATGCCTCACTTATCTCGACAATCTGTCTACTTGACTCCTGTGATCCAAAATATATGGTAGCCCCTGCGCCTACAGCACCCATATCAAAGGCCTGTTCGATCCGGGCAAAGAAGATCTGATCGTATTTATTAGGGTATGTCAGCAGTTCATTATGATTGAACTTAGCAATAAAGGGGATTTTATGGGCATATTTCCTGCTCACAGCACCAAGCACACCAAGGGTTGATGCAACCGCATTGCATCCTGCCTCAATAGCAAGCTTTACTATATTTTCAGGATCAAAGTAATCCGGGTTAGGGGCAAAAGATGCTCCGGCAGAATGTTCTACCCCTTGATCAACCGGGAGTATGGAAAGATAGCCAGTACCCTTGAGGCGGCCATTGTTGAAAACAGACTGCAGACTCCTTAACACACTATTTGATCTGTCTGAGTCAATAAGCACCTGATCAATGAAATCAGGGCCAGGGATTTTTAGCCTCTCCCTGCTGATAGTTGTGCATTTGTGATTAAGTAGATAGTTTGCCTTTTCCTTTCCCAAAAGTTCATGAACTTTATTAAGCATGGGTACCCTCCTTGTTTAAAGATCTGATTATTCTTCTTCTACCTTGATACAAAAATAGGGACCGTTTGTCTATCCCATCGGCCTTATTTGGTGGATTAGCATTTGCTTTTTTTACAATTACCGTATACAGAAATAGGGGTCCTTTGTGACCGCTCGTCTCCGGTCTTTTAATATCTTGATAGATGAGGCCCATCTTTGATGAATATTGAACAGACCATTATATTAGGGATTATCCAGGGACTCACGGAGTTTCTGCCTATCAGCAGCTCTGGACATTTGGTCATTTTTCAACACCTGATCGGGTTGAGGAATCCCGAGCTCTTGCTGGATATATCTCTGCACGTAGGCACACTGCTGGCGGTCTTGATATTCTTCTGGGCTGACATAACAAGTATGGTCACTGAGAGCATAGGATTTGTGGGAACGGCTCTCCGGAAGAGGAAACCCATCAGGGAAATCAAACAATTACCTCATGCGGCTCTCACCTTCTGGATCTTAATAGGGATAATCCCTACAGCGCTTTTGGGGGTAATCTTCAACCTATTCGTTCAGAAGATGTTTGGATCAACCTGCCTCGTTGGTTTTACGTTGATCGTTACTGGCGCAATTCTCGGGACAAGCCGCCTTATCCCCGATTATTTTACAAAGAAGAAGGAAGTTGGTCTCATCTCTGCAATGGCCGTAGGTTTAGCCCAGGGCGCAGCTATTATCCCTGGCATAAGCAGGTCTGGGGCAACTATAGTCTGCGGTCTTTTCTGCGGTCTCAGTCGGGATATGGCTGGCCGATTTTCCTTTCTTCTTTCTATTCCAGCTATTATAGGGGCCTCTGTGTTGAAATTTGACACAGCGGAGATAACTGAAATTGGCTTTATTCCTTTGCTGGCAGGCATCCTTGTGTCGTTTTTGGCTGGCCTTACAGCCTTGAAGATAACAATGGGTATGTTAAGGAAGGGGAATCTCTATTACTTTTCGCCATATTGCTTCCTGGCAGGCACTGTGGTCTTATTCATTACCTGATGTTCTTTATTCCGTGAAAAGAAAGCGATCTATATTATCACAATCCCTATCCACTTATCTTATTCTCGCAGTTAAGGGATTTTGTATGGGTGCGGCAAATGTTATTCCCGGTGTATCAGGAGGGACCATGGCCCTCATCCTTGGCATCTATGAAGAATTAATTGGTGCCATCCGTTCACTGAACCTTAATTTTCTCAGGCTTATGAGCTTGCTCAAAATCAGGGAGGCAATCTCATCTGTTTCCTGGCCTTTTCTTTTGTCTGTTGGTGTGGGTGTTTTATTGGCTACCGTCTCTCTGGCAAGGGCCCTCAGTTGGCTTCTAGACGAGTGCTCAGTTATTGTCTGGTCCTTTTTCTTCGGTTTGATTTTATCCTCAGTCTTTGCCGTGAGCAGGGTAGTAAAACGATGGAAAATGACTGCCTTTGTTGCTATCGGATTGGGGGCAGTGGCTGCCTATTTTTTGTTTGGCTTGGTCCCTGCGGCTACACCAGATGCCCCATGGTTTATCTTTTCAAGCGGTTTCTTGGCCATCTGTGCAATGATTCTGCCCGGGGTATCAGGTGCCTATATCCTGCTGCTGCTGGGAAAATATCACTATATCCTTGAGGCAATAAACAACAAAGATCTTGGAACCCTCTTAATTCTCATAGCCGGCGCCTCGGTGGGATTACTCAGTTTTGTGAGAGTTATAGGATGGCTTTTAAGAAGATATCATGATTTGACCATGGCGCTTCTCATTGGTCTCATGCTTGGCTCTTTGAGGAAAATCTGGCCCTGGAAAGAGACCCTGACAACCCTTCTTGACAGTCATGGAAAGGAGATTCCTGCACTACAGGTTAATACCCTGCCAGCTTCCTTTAACAGTGAGGTTTGTCTTGCGCTCCTTTTGATGTTTTTTGGTTTTCTGGTTGTCTTGGGTATGAATGCTTGGACACAGAAAAAGGATTAGCCCTTTATAACACCAAGGGGTCTCAATTTGGCCACTTTTTTTGCTAATCCCACCATATGAACAGCTTCAACCACTAACGAGACATCCTTATAGGCCTCGGAGATCTCCTCTTTTAAGGTGTTCCGTCCCCTTGCTTGAACAAAGATACCCCTATCTTCGAGTTCTCGATTTATAGCCCTACCTTTTGCCACCTTGATGGCCTGCCTCCTGCTCATCACCCTACCAGCCCCATGACAGGTGGACCCAAAGGTTTCCTCCATGGCCTTTTGGGAGCCTGCCAATACATACGAGCAAGTTCCCATATCACCGGGTATCAGGACTGGCTGCCCCACCTCCCTGTATCTCTGCGGAACATCTGGATGGCCAGGAGGCAGTGACCGTGTAGCCCCCTTTCGGTGAACACACAGGGTTACCTTTTTGCCACCCAGTACATGTGTTTCTAATTTAGCAATGTTATGGCAGACATCATAGAGAAGTTCCATCTGCAAATCGCCTGGGGCAATTTCTAGCGCCTTCTCAAATGTTTCCCTTGTCCAGTGCATTATTATCTGCCTGTTTGCCCAGGCATAGTTGGCTGCACAGGCCATACCAGAAAGATATCTCTTACCCGGGCCAGATTTTATATAGGCGCATGCTAACTGTCTGTCTGGAAGACTAAATCCTAACCCCTTCACCTGAGTTCCCATCTCCTTTAAGAAGTCATCGCAGATCTGATGGCCAAATCCCCTTGAGCCTGAATGAATAAGTACCGTGAGTTGACCTTCAAAGAGATTAAAAACACCCGCTATTTTTTGGTCATAAATCTCATCAACGGTCTGTATTTCCAAAAAATGGTTGCCAGAGCCAAGGGTCCCAAGCTGATCGTGCCCCCTCTTAAATGCCCTGTCACTGACTACTGCAGGATCAGCCCCTTTCATAACCCCATAATCCTCGGTCCTCTCTAGATCTTCTTCTGTACCAAAGCCCTTTTGCACAGCCCAGGAGGCACCCTTAACAGCTACCTTGCTCTCCTCCTGTTTTGATAAGCGTATGTTTCCTCTGGAGCCAACGCCTGCGGGGATATCCCTGAACAGGGCTGAAACAAGCTCTTTTATCTTAGGCCTGATTTCGCTTGCAAAAAGAGAGGTGGTCAGAAGCCTGGTGCCGCAGTTTATGTCATAACCAACCCCCCCTGGTGAGATGATCCCATCTTCAAGACTGAATGCAGCTACACCACCTATCGGGAAGCCGTAACCCCAATGTATATCTGGCATGGCAAGGGCATGTTTGACGATACCTGGGAGCGTGGCGACATTGACTACCTGCAGGAGGCTCTGATCACCTCTTATATCAGGCATTAACTCAGAGCTGGCAAAAATAAGCCCTGGCACCCTCATAGCACCCGTCTTGGGTATAAGGTAACGCCAATCGTCTATCTTTTTTATCTCAAAATCCATAACGTCCCGATTTGCTAGATATCAAATATAACCCTTGCCTCCCACCCATCATTGGCCTTATTAACTGAAATCTGATGGTAGGTAACAGCCTTTATTTCCCTCAGGATCTGGTGACGTTCTGGCTCAAAACGGCCTAACGCAAGCGTAGCCCGCAGTTGAATCGGACCTATTGATTTGATCTCTATTGAATTTACTATCAAACCCTCACCTTCAAAGAGATAGAGAATCTCTCCAAGCCATTTAACCATAAGGTCCGGAAAATCTTCACCTTCCACCGAAACATCCCTTATAAGAATCTTATCACTGACATGTCGCCTAACCATGAGATCGGTGATGGCCTGGGCAGCATGAACAAAGAGATGTTCTACATCAGGGCCCTTAACGATTATCCCCAGATCGGCTGTATGATCAATAATCCGATAAGTCACAGGGGTTGACTCCATAATCTTACAATCTAAAAAGGGGCGTACAATCAGTGCTAAAAGTATAGCCTCTTAACAAGAAAAAGTCAAAATAAGATAAAATGATGGCCTGCTTTTCAAGGCCGTTTAACCGAACCGCAGGAGATTGAGCACTGGAGGCTTTATTAACCCTCTTCAGCAGCCCCTCATAGGTGGATCGCTTTCCTAGGGCCTTCAAAGTCTTGGACTTTGGAATATTTGCAAGGCAAAGCCTTCGGACTTCCCTGATGGTTCTTCGCCGCTGTTCTCCACGCCCATCGTCATCAACTCTATTGTTGACGAGGTAACGAATTTGATTATATACCTATCAACGTCTTCCGAGGCATTTCCAGGACTTCTCATTTTGGTATTCATAATTGTAAAAAGGGTCAACCTTCTCTATCAAGGTTTTTGCCAACATTATGGAATTACCGGAACAATAGGGACTGTTTTAAGACATGAAAATAGATTTTAGACAAGGGGTAAGCAGGTACTGGTTATTGTTCTTTTTTATCATTGTATTTTTCCTTATGGCCATTTTCAAAATATCTTTGAGAGATATCTGGATAGCCATCTCATCATTGAAACTATGGCAATTTGTTTTATTGCTATTCATCTTTCTTCTAATCTCTCTCTTTCACATTATTGCACGTAAATATCTTTTATATTCATTATATTCTTCCGCCACATTGAAGAACCTTACTCTAATACATTTTTCCAGCATGGCCGCTCATTACTCTACCCCTGCCAAGATCGGCTTTCCGCTAGCAGTCTATCTATTAAATAGATTGAATAACGTTCCTTATGCTACAGGAACAACCGTGATTCTCATTGAACTCATTGTGAGTACAACAATATGCGGTATCATTGCTTTTATTGGCGCTTTATTCTATCTTACGGGGAAAACAAACATTTTCATATTCTCCTTTTCCTGCCTCCTTATTCTTGTTGTGCTAACGTTTTATGGAATGCATATTTTTTTAAAAAAGGGTAACGAGAATAGTCGTATATACCAATTTATCAAAAAGGTTCGTGAAGCCTTTTCTCGCATAGCCATTTCTCATTTAATGATATACATGTTCCTCATGATTCTTATCCAATTGCTTGCCGGTATTACTCTGGTCTTGCTGAGCGGCTTTTTTTCAGAGGAATTATCTCTTTGGCAGGCAGTAATAGCAAATTCAACTGCATTCTTTTTGGGTGCTATCTCAATGATACCTATGGGATTAGGGGTACGTGAAGGATCCCTGCTCTTCTACCTAAGGCATCTCGGGATAACGAATGAAGTAGGGATATCCATTGTCACCATACAGAGGCTATTTTCTACAGGTTTGAGTTTTGTTCTAGGGGTAATCTTTGGGGCAATTTTAGGGGTAAAAAATGTTAGTCAAGATTCCACTTAAAGGCTTAGTGGGATTTTATGGGGAATCAAAATTCGGATATTTTACTCTGACCCAAAATTATCGTTCGATACTAATCTTGCAGGACATCCTAAGGCTTTGCTTCTGGCTGGAATATCAGAAAGGACAACGCTATTGGCTCCCACAACTGAGCCACTGCCTATTTTTACCCCTTTCGAAATGACCGTGTTAGGGCCGATGTAGCAGCGATCACCTATTCCTACAGGAGCATACTCATAGGGGGCATTTCCACCAGTAACAGCCCACTTTATCGTATCATGAGTGTAGATTTGAACCCCTGCGGAGATGGAGCAATAGGAACCAATCTCCAACCCTCCTGTTCCGTCAAGAATGGTGAATGGCCCGATCCACGTGTGCTCCCCCACCTTCACATCTCCGTACACATAGCTGCTGTGATAGATGCTCGTTCCTTTCCCGAAGCCTAATTTTACCGCCCGCTCCCATCTATCAAAAAGGAGCTCCTCCAGCGGGAGGTCCCTGTTCCATTTCTTCTGCATTTCCTGTCTTAATGATTCATAAAGCCTTCTCAATTCATCGATTCTCTTGGCACTGATCTTTAACCAACTATTTTCGTCTCCCAAAATCTTTTTTTCTTCCATAGTGGACATCCCCAAAAATTGATTTCCTGTTTTAGCTACGCTGCGATGAAAAATGGCAGCCTTACATACGGGTTTTTTATTGTTATGGAAGGCACCAAGGCATGCCATTGCACCCAAAAGAATGCAGGTTGTATCTAATATCGCAGATGGTAGTTATCTAATTTTCAGTGGGGATCTTACCATCTAAGAAGATCCTGCACCACCACTCGAAACAGAGAAATGACCACAATAGGAGTCTATAATTTTTTCTTCCAGATACATGCTCATTGATGATGCCAGCCACGAAGCTGGGATTTAAGAAATCCCTGTAAGCGGCCCTCCTATTTAGAAGGATCTCCTTGACATAGTCAAGAGCTTCTCCTCTGTACCATGACTCATCTGGTGCTGAGAAACCTTGCTTTTTTCGCCTTACTATTTCTTCAGGAAGTAGCCTGGACATGGCATTACGCAGGACATTTTTTCCATCATCGAATGCCTGGTATCGTCGTAGCTTTCTGGTCTCATTTTCATCGAGCCTTTTGATCTTCTCCAGGTTTGCCAGCTTGTATTTGATTGGAACACGCTGAGCAAACTCCACGAGGTCGTTATCGAGGAAGGGGACCCTTTCTTCCAAGCTATTGGCCATAGAGAGTTTGTCTTGGACTACAAAGAGACCCGCTAGAAAGGTCTTTATTTCAAAATACAGGGAATTGGCGATATGCTCCTCTGGAGAGTCGTATTTTAGCCCCTCGTTAAAGGTAAAGACTCGGCAAAAGATTCGAAAGGTGTCCCGTTCTCTTACATGTCGCCATACGTCTTCAGTAAATAAGAGGGGCTTATCTTTATCAGGAACCAGTCTCTGCCAAAATTCATAATATTGCCTAAGGTAATCATCCCTTCCCAAGGCATCAAAAACACGGTAGTACCGCCAGGGATAACCAGCATAAAGCTCATCACCACCAGCTCCTGAAAGGCATACCTTCACAAATTTGGATGCCAGTTGCGCCGCATAGAAATTAGGATAGCTCATGCCCAGCCTAAGATCCTCAAGGTGCCAGACCAAATTGGGCAGCGCCCAGGATATGTCTGAGGCGTTTACTACCTGCTGATAATGCCGGGTCTTGAAGCTACAGGAGATGAGTTCAGCCTCCCGTCGTTCATCGAAGTTGGCCTCGGTGCCCGTTACTGAAGATAGGTCAAATCCACAGGTAAAGGTAGCAAGCCGCGGGATATGTGATGCTGCCACGGCGACAACCGAACCAGAATCCATCCCTCCTGAAAGATAGCTCCCTACCGGCACATCGCTGATCAGCTGCCTGGTCACGGCCTGGCGAAAAAGCCGCAGGGTCTCTTGCCTGGCCTCTTGAATACTCATGGTTTCATCACGCTTGGTGAAATCATAATCCCACCATGTCCGTTTTTCGAGATCTTGGTCTCTTTCACTTATCCATCTAACGGAGGCTGCCTGAAGCAGATTGATGCCTCTAAAAAGTGTATGGTATCGAAAGAGGTTCTGAAAGGTAAAATACTCATTGAGGGCATCCGGGTTCACCTGGGCTGATACCATGGGATGAGTCAAAATGGCCTTTATTTCAGAGGCAAAGATGAAGGTCTTCCCCACCTTTGTCCAGTACACGGGCTTTATCCCGTAGCGGTCACGCACCAGATAAAGGGTCCGGGTCCGTCCATCCCACAGGCCAAAGGCAAACATACCATTTAGCCTCTCGACTATCTCAATTCCCCACGCCTCATATCCCTTGAGAAGAACCTCAGTATCCGTGCGGGACCGGAACTGATACCCCAGGGCCTCCAGCTCAACTTTGAGTTCAAGATGGTTGTAAATTTGCCCGTTGTAAACCAAGACGATATCACCGTCTTTACTGCCCATGGGCTGGTGACCTGCAGGGGTAAGGTCGAGAACAGCGAGTCGCCTGTGACCGAGTGCAATGTTCACATCTACGTAATGGCCTTCATCATCAGGACCTCGGTGGGCCAATGCATCGGTCATGGACTTGATATGGCGATGGGGAATAGGTTCCCCATCTAAATTAAAGATTCCGCAAATTCCGCACATGGTTTATCTTTAAGGCAACAACCGTTATTCCAGAATTTTGGATATCCATATGTTCTATTTGCAATCCTGCTCTATCGCAAAAAGTTTCTATCTCTTGTGGTGTATGACGGTGGCAATTTAGAGGTCTGTACCAGTCAAAATTTATGTGGTTCATTTCCTCTAAAGTAAGTTTGGGAGAATAGAACAATTTACAGATATTCCAATAGAAAAAACGTTGTAAGTCTATCCTGCCTTTCTCTATTCCCAAATATGGTATATCTTCTGGCACATCTATTTCAACGTTCATCTTTCCCAAAACGATCCCCAATCTAGTTAATGGCTTAAGCGCTTCCCACGCTTTTTGATCCTCCATATCTTTAACACCATTTCTTATATAATCATCTGTAAACTCACGAATCACACCTTTCTTTGCATATACGTAAAAAAGGAATCTTCCCCCCATTTTCAATTTGTTTGCAAGACACCTTATCCCTTCTTCAACCGAATCTGTATGGTGCAATACGCCCTCGCAAAAAATTAAGTCTAGACACTTCTCGGGTATAGGTAAATCCATTATACTAACTTGGATAAAATCCCCTGGATACCCCATTTCCTGAAAGCGAATCTTTGCAACATTCACAGAAGATGATATGTCAACACCCAAATAGTCATGTTCTTTCAAAAAATCTCCAAAAAAAAGTAAAGCAGAGTGTCCAGAGCCACAACCAGCATCAAGTATTATCTTATGTCCACCATCTAACCATTCTGATAACTTCTTGAGATCTCCAGAACAATATCTTTCCAATAGCCATTTTGCAGTTAATTCCTGCAGGTTATCTGATTCATAGGTTTCACGTTTCGACCATTTGAAAGCAAAAGATTTTGCAGTCTGCTCTTGTTCCCTTGAGTATCTCTTTTCAGGCCTGTATTTTTGGGTGTCTATACCAAGCCTTTTTAGTGCCGACATAGTAGACTCCATTTAAGAAATAGTTTCTAATAGTCTCTCCACGATATATTCTTGGTCTGTGGCTTTTAAATCATGATACAGCGGGAGAGCCAAACAATGCTCAAAGGCATATCTGCTACCAGACATGTCACCCCTGATCTGGCAATAGTCGCTCGGTGCGAATGCGGGATGCATGTGTAGTGCATAGGTTCCTATCTGCACCTCAATACCCTTTTCTTTGAGCTTCCGGATGATTTGATTGCGATTTTCTACAAAAATACAACAGGATTGCCAGGAATGGGAGCCTTTAGACGTAATTCTAAGAAAGGAGACCCCTGGCACGTTTTTAAGCAGACCATAGTAGCGTTCTGCAATCTCCGCGCGTCTGGCTAAGAGCTTCTCTACATAACGCATCTGCACCAGGCCCACAGCAGCCTGGATATTACTCAATTTATAATTTGTGCCGATACGTTCAAATTGAGTCTCAACCGTGCTGTCATGATTCCCCATGCCAAAATGTTTGTAGGAATCCATCCATTCGGCCCACTGAGCGTTATTAGTGGTAATTACTCCGCCTTCACCAGTGGTAATGAATTTGCGTGGATGGAGACTGAAGACGGAAATGTCGGCCAAGTTCCCCACGCAGACCCCATTGTATCTTGCCCCAAGGGAACAGGCAGCATCTTCAAGAATAAAAATGCCATACCTCTCTTTTATCCTGTTCAGCCGATCATAATCCAATGGATTTCCAAACAGTGAAACTGGTACAAGTGCCTTTGTATACGATGTAATTGCCTGTTCTAAGGCTTCGTAATTGATCAACCCGGTTTCCGGGTCGATATCAACAATTACGATCTGAGCCCCAACTATCTGGACAACATCCGCGGTTGCCGGATAGGTGTAGTCCGGTACGATGACCTCATCTCCGGGGCCAATCCCCATGGCCCGGAGGCCCATTTCTAGCCCAACGGTGCAATTGGAAACGGCCAGAGTATATTGACAACCGACATAATCTTTGACCCTATCCTCAAACTCCTTTGTCACTGGGCCTTCAGTAAGGTAGCCGCTGTCCAGGACCTCACAGACCTTGGCTTTTACCTCTTCGGTGATATAGGGTTTAATTAAGGGTATTTTTTTCATGACATTTTGCGGTTACAGGTGACTACTGAGACCTGTCAAATCAGAAGTGCGCACTTTTTATCGCCTACGCCCCGTAACCTCAAACCTTAAATTTTTGTTTCCGAGCTCTTGCGCCTCTTTTCCACTTCTTTAATGTGGGATCTTCGCCATTCGATCAGGCGTTTCAAGCCATCTTCCAGTTCTACGCTCCACTTAAAGCTTAGTTCTCTTTCGGCTGCGGTTGGATCTCCTACTCGATTCGTCACAAAGGTCTGGCCAGCAGGCTCATATTGAATAGGCAAATCCGAACCGGTGACCTTCAAAATCAATTCCGTTAACTCCTTGATTGAGGTTTTTATGCCTCGACCCACGTTATAAAAACCGAAAGGTATGTCACTCTTAAGGGCACACACATTAGCGCGGGCAGCATCACCGACATAAATGAAGTCATACGCCTGGCTGCCATCTCCATATACAATGGGGGCAACCCCATTATCGATTTTGTCGAGAATCTTCATCATGACAGCAACATAGGTTCCTTTATAATCCTGACGAGATCCATAGACATTCATGTATCTCAAGCCCACTCCCTTCAGGTCATATCTTCTGTGAAATGCCTTAAACATATGTTCACCAGCGATCTTGGTAGCTCCATAAAATGTCCAGTTGTTATAAGGGTGATTCTCAGCCATAGGTTCTTCAACGGCATCTCCATACACCGAGGCGGATGATGAATAGACCAAGCGCTTCACATTGTTGAGGACGCAGGCCTCCAGCACATTAAAGGTACCACGAATATTAACATCAAAGGCTGCTCTCGGAAACTCGTAGCATTGCAAGAGCCATAGGGCAGCAAGATGAACGACTCCATCTACGCCTTGCATAGCGGCATTTAATATATCCGTCTGGAGAATATCCCCCCCGATTTCAAAGACATGACAACGGGGATCCTTTAGAGCTTCTTCCAAGTTTTCAACGGGTCCTCTGCTAAAGTTGTCATAAACAATAATCTCCTCCACCTCTTCTTTGAGCAATTCTTCAACTACATGGGAACCAATGAGCCCGGCACCGCCTATTACGAGAACTCTCTTACCTATGATATCCATTAGCGCTTCTCCTGAAAATCTTAATGCCTCTCCATCAACCTGCGAGTGGAAAGAATTAATTTGCTCGATTTATTAGATTCTGAAATTCTCTGAGATAAAGCCGCCCCCCTCTTCTACTATCCACAATATACTTGTTCATTTCATCCTTGGCATTTTCCCCTATCTTTTCTACTTGTCTACGATTCTTCATGGCCCATATTAATTTGTCTGCAAGGTCTGTTTCATCATCTGGTTTTACGAAAATAGAATTAATACCGTGACGCCAGGGCGTGCCCGCATTGTCGATTCCCTCTATCAAAATCTGTGGCTTACTGGCAATAGTAAAGTCGTGGCTGACCCCATTAAAGGCAATTCCCCCGATACCCAGGTGGCAAAACTGAGTGTAGTCTGACACATTGGTTTTGGGCCCCAGTAATGTTACGTGATTATGCAGATCATATTCGTCGATAAAACCCAGTATCTCATTTCTTATACTCTCATCACCGTCTCCAATGTAAAAAACATGAAAGTCCATACCTTGCAGCTTCAAAATCCTGCTGGCATGAATCAAATTAATGAGTGGTAATTTGTTAACCCTTATCTTTAGGTGATCAAAACGCCCAATATATAAAATGATGAATGGATCTGATTTCTTCCTATTAAGGATGTTTTTCATATCTTCAGGCATAACCCCTGATGCGTCATTATGCACGATGTGGGGTAACTTTATATAATGTGCTGGAAAGCTTTTTTTGTATTCTTCATTCCATGGTTGTGGTCCAAAACAATCAATGGCGGCGTCTACTCTGGCATGGATAAGTCTGTTTAACCACTTAGGGATTAGTCTAATATCGCTGCCTCTTGCTGTCAGTGCGATCCTCGTGCCGAAAATCCATTTCGAGGGAAGGGCTAAAAGTGCAGTTACCGTCCATTGAGCATGGATTACATGAGCCCATGCAGCATGTTTAAGGATATTCAGGGCAAAAAAAAGGCACAAAAAAGGAATCTGTAGGATTGAGAGAAATGATTTTTGATCATATATAGGAAGTCCGGGTTTTTTTAGCATCTGTAACGACTTCGGAACAAAATATTGAAATCTGAATATCGTGATATTTTTGTTGATCTGTTCTTTCTTGCCCACTCCGAGATAATGAGGTGTGATAACTCTGACGTTTGCCCCATTTCTAGCATACGCTATGGCTTCTGAAAAAACGAACTTCCCATCGTACGTCCTCTTCTGATATGACGGAAAGCTGAAGGTTGTAATAAGTATATTCACTAGCTAACCAATGAGCCTGCGAGCTGAAAGCCCAAAATCTCATTTCAAATGCTTATTGTAATCCATATCGAACCACATGGCAAAAAACAGAGTTTGCAGTCCCGTGACAAGGGTAAAGACAAGCGCCAGAGTGTTGATACGAGGGATAGCACCTGTTAGATACCAGATCCAGATGAGGCGTATTGATAGGGGTAAACTTGCGCCAAGGAGGAAAAAAGATAAGGCATAAAAAAATACCAGTGGGTGAAAATCCTTAATGACATATTTGAAAAATAACCTTTTCCAGAATCCTTTGAACAAAAGCCATGATATCTTCGGTATGACCGTAATTAATTTTATCCCCGACCTTTCTCCAACATTATAAACGGGCCTCACATGTACATCTCTCACCCGAAAATCATATTGGTTTAGTTTAATAAGCATGTCATTTGGCATGCCGTAGCGTTTATAAATAGTATCTAGATTTAATTTTTTAACTACATTCAAGGAAACAGCCGTGTATCCGGTCTGAGAATCAGCGATATGCCAGTAACCAGAAGCAATTTTGGTTAAAAGGGAAAGAAACGAATTACCCAAATACCGATAATGTGGAATCATACTCCAGGCGTCACCCTGAAAAAGCCTATTTCCTTTGGTGTAATCCACAGCCCCACTGGCAACAGGTCCTATGATATTCTTGAAATCACCTGGATCCATCTGCCCATCACCAGCCATAACAGCGATAACATCCAGGTCCAACTCTATAGCCTTTTTGTATCCCGTGATAATAGCCCCTCCCACTCCCTGATTTACCTCATGTTCAATCAAGATTATCCTTCTACCTTCTCGGGCTGTTTCCCTTACGATTTCTGCCGTATTGTCGTTGCTTTTATCATCGACAACAATAACCTTATCCACGAGAGAGGGAATTGAAGTTAATGTTTTGGCTATTAATTTCTCCTCATCGTAAGCTGGAACAACTACACCGATTGTTTTTTGTAAATACATTCTCTTAAAAAAGTTTGTTAGGTTGGCGACTAGTTCTTTTAACGAGTCCAAACAGAGGCTATTTTTTCATACTCACTTGCAGCATATGCAAAACCTTTGCCAGAATGTGTCTACAAAAATCCATAAGCATCCAAAGACATCTGCTTTGACTAAGCACTTTACTGCATCCAGAAAACGCCTTTCAATTTGTTGAGGGGTTACTAAAACAGCCCATACTTCTCAAAGTTTTCTGAAGAAAATAGATTGTCTTTGACTTTCAGGGCATTGACTTCTTTCTGTATCTTCACCACCAAGATCGAATATGACTAAAGTTAAAATATTAAAGTGTATTTATCAAGTGCATAGAGTTTATATCTATATGGCATATAAATCCTGGTGATAAAATTTTCAGACGTGGCATATCTTATTATGGGCACTCTCATGATGAGGGCAAAAAGATAGAATGGAAAGACGGCTTCAAGGCCATATAGTGTATCATAAGACATGCAATCTTTGGTTAATATCTTAACAGAAAATATTATAGAGGCTTGGCACTCCCAATCAAGAGGACTGATCTTCCAAAACAGAGAGGCCATATCCCCACTTGAAAAAGAGCAGTCTCACATATTTTTCAAAAAATGCCTTCATGACCACTCGATCTTTTGCAGTAAAATGGGTCTTCACCCACTTGTCGAAAATACGATAGCGAATCAGAAGATGGGTTATTCCCATTTCCTTGAGCCCCAGGAATATGGTTTCAGCGTCGCTTGACCCCTTCACAAGCCGACGCAGGGTGCTCCTGTGCTTTCTCATATCAAAAATATACTCCCTATCGCAGTAATAACCCCTATTTCCCATATAGATGAATAATATTCTGGCATCATGAGGAAGGTTTTCATTGATGTATCTCATAGCTGGATATTCCAAGCGGTATTTATCTATATACTCATCACGGCTTAGTTTCCCTCTTATAAAGCTAAAAGGATCGACCTCTCTGTATTGATTGAAAATATAGACGCCATTTAGCCAGAGCGAAAAGAATAAGGCTGAAAAGACGATACCCGCCCCTATATGTTGTACGGTGCGCGAAACGGAAGTCTCCCCCAACCCCTGAAACATTTTCCTCACACCAAAAACGCCTAGTATTACCAGTGGGGGAACAATCGGTGAGACGTATCTTGCTCTCATATCGCTGCTGAAAAATGCAAAGCAGAAATACAAGACAGCAAAGGCGAGTATTATCTTCTTTTCGTTTCTGAGCACTTCAGGCTCTTTCCCCATTCGATAAAACGCAAAAAGGGGGAGAAGCAAAAGAAAGGGGTTGAGTTTGCCGTCAAAATACTGCGGGTTCCCGTCCTGTCCCTGGAAAAAGATCCTTATGGGAAGAAGTGCCATCTCCCACCAGGATTCATGATATATAGAGGATCTAAAGATAAAAAGGTTCGTCGACCTTTGAGCGGAGCTGTATTGAGGGTTGAACCACTGATCGTAGAGTGGGAAGATCGGATTGTTTGCCCAGAAGTAGTCTCTCATCATCCAGGGAGAAAAGAAGAGAAGGGCTACAAACAGGAAAAACATTCCATATCCGGCAGCCTTATAAAAGCCGGGTTTTCCACCTCCTCTGTATCTTGAATAAAGAAACGGGACAAAAAGGGTTAACAGGAAGACTGTTACCAGGCCATTATATTTCGTGCCCGCTGCAAGACCACAGAAAAAGGCAGATAGCATTAAATATTTTAAGGGAAAACCGTTTTCGATCCATCTCAACAAAAAGAGAAGCGATGCGGTGGAAAAAAATATGAGGCCCAGATCAACGTAAACAGTTATGGAGAGCTTTACAATAATGGGCACAGAAAGGAAAAAAATCACTCCAAGGATAGCATAGATAACGTTGATTCGACGCTTCAAGTAATTGAAAATGAGCCACGCTGTGAGCAATGCAAAGCTGAAATGGATAAACTTGGGAACAATGCCACTACCAAAATAGAGAGGAATCATATAGAGAAGATCCAAGTTCATCGGGTAATAAGAAAATATCATGGAAGGGATCTCATAAATCCCTCCATGTCTGAGATAAAGCTTGGGGACGGCTAAATGGTGAGTGAGGGCATCTTTGCTGACAGGTGGGACACAGGAGAGGATCACGATGGAAACAATCAAGACAGCCAAGAGAGCTAGAAGCAAGGCCTTGACACACCACAGAACAGCAGGATTTTCCACTATCTTTAATTCTGACGGGCTCAAGTCGTTTCCCCTTGGTTAGAGCTTAACCATAGCCTGCGCCTCGTGCCAAGCAGATTGATATAATGCACCACGTAAACAGGTTGTCAAAATAGCCTAAATGTAGTATTTGATCTATATCTTTTTCATACCTTATGCTTTCTTAAAACCCATTAGGTGAAGATGTGCAACAGGTATACCAGTCAATCGGATCGCATGCTGAACGACCCGTCTCGAACTGCCGCATGGCGGCCTTTGCCGTTGTTAGCCTAGCGATAGTCATCTTCTCTATTTACGCAAACACTTTTGACAGTTCATGGCATTTTGATGACGAACCTAACATTCTGGATAACAAGCCCCTGCACTTAACTGAACTTAGCTGGCAAAATATAAAGGGTACGTTTTTTGCCGGCAGTTATAGCGGAAGACTCTATCGTCCAGTAGCATGTCTCAGTTTTGCTCTCAACTACTATTTCGGGAGGGATAATGTCTTTGGCTACCATTTGGTCAATATTTCTATTCATGTTCTCGCTTGTCTTTTTCTATTCCTCTTCATCTATCACACCCTCAACCTCCCTATTTTAAGAGCAAGGTATGGGCCACAGTCTTATTTTATAGCCCTTCTTGCCTCTACGCTCTGGGCCATTAACCCAATACAAACACAGGCCATCACTTACATTGTTCAGCGCATGGCGAGCATGGCCGGGATGTTTTATATTATTTCGATATACTTTTATCTTAAGGGAAGAACATCTGAGCAGAATGCAGTAAAGGCCATCTTCTATCTTCTGTGTTTCATTGCTGGGGCATTTTCCTTTGGGTCAAAGGAAAATGCCGCCATCCTCCCGATCAGTATCTTCCTTTTCGACCTTTTTCTAATCCAGGGGCTTACAAAGGAGAATGTCAAAAAGAACCTTCTTTTTCTCCTTTTAGTGGTCCTTATCCCTCTGGGCCTGGCGCTAATACTCAAGGGCCCTTCCATATTTTCTGCCAAGATACTTTCAGGCTATGAGGGCAGGGGATTTACCCTGTTTGAGAGAGTATTAACCGAACCTCGTATAATATTATTCTATATTACCCTCTTATTATATCCCATGCCAGATAGATTATGCATAACTCATCATATCCCCATATCACATAACCTCATTGACCCACCCACAACCATAATAGCCATTTCTATAATCCTAATTATACTGGGCGCAGCCGTATTAAAATCCAAGAAATGGCCACTCATCTCTTACTGCGTGATATTCTTCTTCCTGAACCATTTATTAGAATCATCTATTTTCCCCTTAGAGCTCATCTTTGAACACCGAAATTATATTCCTTCCATGCTATTTTTTGTCCCAATATCCATTCTACTCTTAAAGGCAATACAATTCTTTTCCTATAAACGCAGTATGCAGGTAATTCTCTGTGCTTTTATCATCCTAGTTCTGATCGCTCAAGGCCATAGCACATTTATGCGTAACTTTATCTGGAAGACGGAGGAGAGCCTATGGTTAGATGCCGTCGATAAAAGCCCTGATCTACCCAGAGCACATCATAATTTGGGCAAGTATTATGGGGATACCGGTCAGCTAGAAAAGGCTATTGCCGAGTATAAAGAGGCAGTCAAACTGAAAAGAGGTTCCCATGCTCAAACCCACCATTTGACTCACTTTAATCTGGCCTTAATATATGTGAGCAATAATGAAGAAGATAAGGCGATAGATCATCTTCATAAAGCTATTGCAATATTCCCGCGTTATGCCGAGGCTTACAATAATCTGAGCATAATAGTGGCCAAGAGAGGAAAATACGATGAAGCCTATAATCTTCTCATAACGTCACTAACTTACAACCGAAATAGCTCCCAGGCCCACAACAATCTTGGCTATATACTCCTTAAAAAGAATCGAATTGAAGAGGCTATTCTCGAATTTAAAAAGGCCCTTGATTTAAAGGATAGCGATCCAACTGCCCTCCATAACCTGGGAATTGCCTATAAGTATAGGGGAGAGTTAGAAAAGTCAGAAAGGTGTTTTAAATCGGTATTAGCAAAAAACGCCAGGGCGTTGTTAACCCGGCTTCATTTAGCGGAAACTCTCTATCTTAGGGGAAAAGAGGAAGTTGCAAAACGTATTGTATCCAACACCCTTGATCTATTGCCACCGGAGGTGGTCTATTCAAAACTCAAGGTATTTTTTCAAAAGGATGCCTTTGAGATAGTGCCCGATAGGTCTATCATCCTGCCCTTGCTTAAGAATGCCTATCTCGAAAGGTCTGTGTCTCTAAAAAAGATGGGAAATGATTTGTGGAAAATAAAGGATGATACCTAAAAACTGGAAGGGATAGAAAGGGCATGCCTAATCAACAAAAAGGCCTGCCTTTTTACAGAATGATCTATAATGCCCCAACACTTCCACCCGGACCTGAGATCTCATAGGTTTTATCACCGCTATAATGATACGATTTCATATTATAAAGTGTAGTGTCGGCCGAACTAATTCCCACATATACATTAGCCGATGTATATGCACCATAACTACCAGTAAGGACTGCTACCGTTGGGCAGTATGATTCATTATCAACAAAGAAGGCCTCCTGGGCCGTGGTAAAGTTCCTTAGGTCATTTTGGGCCGCTGAATTGCACGATCTTTTCCTGTAGAAACCAAATTGCGGGATGGCTATAGCTGCGAGGATACCGATGATGGCAATAACGACCATCAACTCGATCAGGGTAAAACCTTCTTGTTTCCTTATCTTATCTAATCTTAGCAGCATTCTAGCCTCCTGAGATTTTTACCCGATTGTCGGTAATGATCAACAACCCACATAAACTATCAAGGATATTCCAACCGTATAGCAGCGCAACCCTCCATCCATTATCACCGAAAAATGCCTGTCTTCAAAGGTCCGCTTCTCCAAAAAAAGAAAGGCAGGCCTTTCTTTTGATAGGCCTGCCTTTCTGAGGGATGATTTACATTGCCCCAACACTTCCACCCGGACCTGAGATCTCATAGGTTTTATCACCGCTATAATGATACGATTTCATATTATAAAGTGTAGTGTCGGCCGAACTAATTCCCACATATACATTAGCCGATGTATATGCACCATAACTACCAGTAAGGACTCCTACCGTTATGCAGTATGATGCATTATCAACAAAGAAGGCCTCCTGGGCCGTGGTAAAGTTCTTTAGGTCGCTTAGGGCAGCTGAGTTGTACGCCCTTTTCCTGTATGCACTGAACTGCGGAATGGCTATAGCTGCCAGGATACCGATGATGGCAATAACGATCATCAACTCGATCAGGGTGAAACCCTTTTGATTCTTCATTTTATTTAGTTTTAGTAACATTCTAGCCTCCTGAGATTTCCTAAAAATATTGATAATGAACAATGACAAGCTTTAAATGGTTTGATTACTCACCCCCTTTCTTGGTGGATATTCAAGGGTTGATTGATGATTTTTGCTGCAACTAACATGCCATAAAATCGAATGGTCTCGCTCAATATCACATTCGCCTGGTTTACAGAATCTTGCTCTCTATAAATTTATCCGATTCTATATCGCTTCAGTTCCCTGCTTCTGGCGTTTTTCGCCAGATTTCTGACAGTTATGCCCCCTTACCTCTCGCTTTTCTCGCCTATCAGGCAAAATGTGGGCCATATTTAACCTGTGCCTCAATCCTTGTTCAGCCCGTGTCACAGGTAAAGGAGTGCTGCAAAGCAGACGGTAATTTTCAACAAAAAAGTGTTGCTTTTCAACAAATATCGAAAAGAGCCTAGTGTTCGAATTCCATAATTGAGTTAACAGACTCACAAATCTCTCATCACAATGAAATAGTGCCCTATATTTTTAATTTTGACAAGCGATGCCTCAGAGATTCGTATGTAATACCCAGAAGCTCGGCTGCCTTCTTCTGTGAGCCATAGGTCATTTCCATGGCCTTGAGGATATATTCCCTCTCTATATCAGCCATGGCCTTAGGGAGATTAATCCCTTCGTGGGTCAGGTCAGTGCGGCGCCTATCCTCTTTTATTCGAACCTTTTTGAAATTAGAAAGGGTCAGGCTCTGGGGCAGAACAATATTGGAGGTCTCCAGTGCAACGCTCCGCTCAATTATGTTCTCTAATTCTCTTACATTGCCTGGAAAAGGGTACTGACTCAATATATCCATTGCATAGGCAGAGACCTTTTTTATATCCTTCTCCAATTCCCTGGAATAGTTCACCAAAAAATGGTGGGCCAAAAGACGCAAATCCCCCTTTCTTTCTCTCAAAGGGGGTATTGAAATCTCGATTACATTCAGCCTAAAGAAGAGGTCCTCCCTGAAACCTCTATCCATTACCTCCTGTTCAAGATTTTTATTCGTGGCCGATATGAATCTTACATCTACCTTTCTTTCCTCAGTTTCTCCAATCCTGGTAAAGGTTCTCTCTTGAATAACCCTCAGGAGCTTAACCTGAATGGCTGGACTTAACTCTCCTATCTCGTCAAAAAATACCGTGCCCCCATCTCCAGCCTCAAAGAGACCAGCTTTATCCGTGCTTGCTCCAGTGAATGCCCCCTTCTTATAACCGAACAGCTCGCTCTCGATTAATGTCTCAGGAATCCCACCACAGTTGATAACCACAAAGGGCTGATCTTTCCTCTGGCTCTCTCCGTGTATAGCCCTAGCCACAAGCTCCTTGCCTGTACCAGACTCACCAGAAATAAGTATGTTTGTCTTGGTCTTAGCGACCCTTCTGATCAGGTCATAAATCCTTTTCATTTCAGGGCTTTCGCCGACCAAACAACCAAAATAGTACCCCTTTTTTAAATGATCCTCCTCATCCCTTGAGATCGTCTTCTTATGTAGGGCATCTTGTACAATCTTTATGAATTCACCAGTGTTAAAAGGTTTGGGGATGTAATCGTAAGCCCCATCCTTCATGGCCTCAACCGCCGTCTCTGCCGTGGCAAATGCCGAGATAATTATCACGGGGGTTCCCGGGCTGACCTCTTTTACCTTTCTTAGGATCCCGATACCATCTATATCGTCCATCCGGATATCAGTAATAACCAAGTCGAATATTTCTCTGTCCAGAATACTACATGCCTCCCCTCCGCTGGCTGCAAAGCTGGCGGCGTACCCTTCCTTGGTCAATAAAATCTCAAGGAATTCACGCATACTTAATTCGTCATCAACTACCAGGATTGAGTTCATCGGACTCCCAAACAACCCTTCCTCCAACCATGGTTAAGATGGCCTTACCTTTCATCTTGAAGCCAATAAAAGGTGAGTTATGGCTTTTTGATCTGAAACCATCTCCCTCTATCACATATTCATTATTTAGGTCTATGATTGTTAAATCTGCTTCTTTACCCTCTTCAATCATGCCACCTCTTACGTGGAGAATGGAGGCGGAGTTATATGAAAGCTTTGCTATGGCCGAAGGTAAGTCCATAACCCCTTCCCTTACTAAGGCCAGCGTAAGGGGCAGAGCTGTCTCCAGACCTATTATACCAAATGCTGCCTTGTCAAACTCTACATCTTTCTCCAATGGGCTGTGGGGGGCGTGATCGGTTGCAATAACATCTATCACGCCCTCAGAAAGTCCTCTTTTGATGGCCTCTACATCCTTGGGTTCCCTCAAAGGTGGATACATCTTGGCGTTGGAGTCAAAGCCTATGACAGCTGTGTGATCGAGACTGAAATAATGGGGAGCTGTCTCGGCTGTCACAGCGATACCCTCTTCCTTGGCCTGTTTGATAAATTTAACAGACCCCTCGGTACTGATATGGGAAATATGAACGGGATATCCAGTCAGCCTGGCTAAAAGTATTTCCCTTACAACCATTATCTCCTCGCTGGCCGCGGGGATCCCCTTTAAACCCAGCCGGGTAGAAACGGTTCCCTCATGCATAACACCCTTATTTGACAGATCGAGATCCTCACAGTGGGAAATAACTGGCAGATGAAAAAACCGTGCGTATTCAATTGCTCTCCTCATGAGTTCACTACTGGTAACTGGTCTCCCATCATCGGATACTGCCACAGCGCCCGCCTCTTTAAGGTCACCAAATTCAGTTAATGACTCACTTTTCAGACCTCTGCTTATGGCTGCAACCGGATAAACCCGTATCAGGTTAGCCTTCCGTGCCCTCTCTAATATAAATTCCGTAACAGATCGTGAATCATTTATAGGAGTTGTGTTAGGCATACATGACACAGCAGTAAATCCCCCGGCAGCAGCAGCCTGGCTTCCGGTGGCAATCGTCTCTTTGTACTCCTCTCCTGGCTCCCTAAAATGGACATGCATATCAATGAGACCAGGGGTGACTATCATCCCAGATGCATCTATTACCTTTAAGTCGATATCACTGGCAGGATTAAAGCTCTCAGGAGGAAGGATTTTTTCAATCCTTCCCTTTCGTATGACAATATCCAGTTTGTTTTTTGTACCAAGGCGAGGATCTATTACTTCTCCGCCTTTAATCCAGGTTATCACCTCTCCCCCCTCCAATTAATAGATAAAGGAGGGCCATTCTTATAGCCACACCATTTCTAACTTGGTCGAGTATCACAGAAAAGGGGCCATCCGCCAAATCTCCAGTTATCTCAACACCCCTATTAATAGGGCCTGGATGCATTATAATGACATCCTTTTTCGCTCCTTTTATCAGCTCCTTATTGAGACCAAAAACAATGGAATACTCCCGCAGGCTCGGAATTAGAATTCCACTCTGCCTTTCGAGCTGAATACGCAAAATCATAATAACGTCCTTGCCTTTTAATGCCCTTGCTGGATCTAAAACCAGTTTTACGCCCAGTGATTCAGCATCAACGGGGATCATGGTTGGTGGACCTGATATTGTCACCTCTGCGCCCATTTTCCTTAAGCCTATTATATCAGACCTTGCTACCCTGCTGTGAGCTATGTCACCAATGATAACAACCCTTAATCCCTTAATCCTGCCTTTCTTTTTCCTAATGGTGAACAGATCCAGCAAGGCCTGACTGGGATGCTCATGAATTCCATCGCCCGCATTTATTACTCCTGCATCTACATATCTGGCTAAAAGATGCGGAGCTCCACTGGAGGGGTGTCTCAGGATAATGATATCTGGATTCATTGCCTGAAGATTTCGTGCTGTATCTATGAGGGTCTCCCCCTTTACTATACTACTGTCTGCCGCTGAAAGACTAATAGTATCTGCACTTAGCCTCTTGGCGGCCATTTCAAAAGATGCCTTTGTTCTGGTGCTCGGTTCATAAAACAAATTGATCACGCTTTTACCTCTTAATGTGGGCACCTTTTTTATATCTCTAGAGGAGATCTCCATGAACGTATCGGCAGTATCCAAGATCGTGTTTATATCGCTAACTGATAGTTGATCCATTCCCAACAAATCTTTATGATTAAATCTATACATGAGGGCTATCTAAAAAAAACCCCCTTTTTGATCCATCAGGAAGGGGGCTTCGTTTCCTAAAAACGTTGATTATTCTTTTGAGCCTTAATCTTTTCTGCCTTCTGCTCAACATTTTTCTTCTTATGGTTTCTCTGCCTTCACCTGTTTATCCTCAGCAACTCGTATTTTCCTCTTCGGATTGGCCTTTTTGCCTGATACCTTGGTGGGAACTTTTCCACCCCTCACCCCTCTTTTAACTGCTTTCCCTGACTTTATCCCCTCATGCGTCAATAACAACTGGACAATTACTAAAGGTGCGTTATCACCGGTCCTATGGCCCGTGTTTAAAATCCTGATGTAACCACCCTGTCGGTCTGAGAAACGATCCTTCATCTGATCAAACAGTTTATGGGTAACAGATTTCTCCATTATATAGGAAAGTGCCTGACGTCTTGCATGAAGGTTCCCTCTTTTAGCCAGCGTAATCATCTTCTCAGCAATAGGACGTAGGACCCTGGCCTTTGCATATGTTGTTGAAATCTCCTCATGTCTAAACAGGGCAGTAACCAAGTTTCTTAAAACGGCCTTTCGATGGCTTGAGTCACGACCCAACTTTTTTCCTGCCTTTCTGTGTCTCATTGATCCTGACCCTGTTTCTTCTCCTCTTGTCCTTCCTTTTCTTCCTGGTTGGGGATAGGGGAATTTTCCAGTTTCATGCCAAACTCTAGATCCATTTCCTCCAAGATTCTTTTTATCTCATTTAGGGACTTTCTTCCAAAATTCTTTGTCTTGAGCATTTCACTCTCTGTCTTCTGAACCAATTCGTAAATATACTTTATATTGGCATGCTTCAGACAATTGGATGAGCGTACAGAGAGTTCAAGCTCACTTACAGGCCTAAAGAGATTTTCATTTATCTTCTCTTCCTCCTCTTTTTCCTCTTTTTCTATTTCTTCTTCCGGTTCTTCCTCGAAATTAATAAAAGGGGTAACCTGTTCCTTCAAAATTTTCGCAGCAAAGGCTAATGCATCTTGTGGATTCACCGTTCCATCTGTCCAGATCTCTAAGGTCAACTTGTCATAGTCGGCTCGCTGCCCGACCCTTGCATTACCAACTACATAGCTGACTCTCCTGATCGGCGAAAACAGAGCATCTACAGGAATTACTCCGATTTCCTGACCTTCCGTTACACTCTTTTCTGCTGGAACATATCCTTTACCGGACTTAACCGCCATTTCTGCATTTAAAACAGCATCCTTATTGAGGGTGACTATATGTTGATCTGGATTCATTATCTCCACCTTCCCGCCAGTTATTATATCGCCAGCAGTTAGCTCCTTTTCCCCCTTAGCATCCAGAGAGAGCATAATTTCTTCTTCTTCTTCAACGAATTTAAGATTTACTTCCTTTAAATTCAGGATGATATCAGTTACATCCTCTTTTATGCTGGGAAGGGTAGTGAATTCGTGAGGTACCCCATCAAATTTCACAGAAACAATTGCCGCCCCTTGCAGTGAAGACAGGAGGATTCGTCTTAAAGAATTACCGAGAGTTATCCCAAAACCCCTCTCCAATGGTTCACAAATAAATTTTCCATAGGAATCAGTAAAGGAATCGGTCTCGACTTCTATCCTCTTAGGCCTTATTAAATCTCTCCAATTTTTTTGATGTAACTTTTTCATAAATATAAATCACCTCAAAGACAAATTTATCATACGCATTCAGCTATCGGCTTTCAGGGGAAACAAAGGGCATTGAACTAGGGGTTTTATTGCTCTTATTTGTCTGATTCGTTTTGCCGGTTTTGTCTTTAATCAACTCACCCAATTGAACGGCTCTATTCTTTTCTATCTCTTGCTGATGGCTGTTTGCTGACTGCTGAAGGCTTGCGTTTGTTTACTTGGAGTATAGTTCAACTATAAGTTGCTCATTAATAGGCATAGTTAACTCTTCACGGTTGGGAAAGGCCTTAACTATACCATGAAACTTGCGTGCATCAACTTCCAACGACGGAGGAATCTCTCGCCTCACAACCGTCTCCATTGCCTCCAGAACAGAAGCGATCGCGCGACTCTTCTCTCTCACCTCTATAACATCCCCAATCCTAACAGAGTAAGAAGGTATGTTGACCTTTCTATCATTCACAGTGAAATGGCTATGTCTAACCAGCTGCCTTGCCTGATCCCTTGAGGAAGCAAATCCCATCCGATATACAATATTGTCCAGTCGACGCTCTAATAAGACCAACAAATTTGTACCTGTAATGCCCTTTTGCCTATCAGCCTTGAAGTAATACCCTCGAAACTGTTTTTCTAATACCCCATAAATCCTCTTTACTTTTTGTTTTTCTCGTAATTGTACCCCGTAACCGGAGATCTTCCCGCCCCTCCTCTGTCCATGTTGACCTGGAGCATAAGAACGCCGTTCAAAGCCACACTTGTCAGTATAGCACCTATCACCTTTTAGAAAAAGTTTGAGATTTTCCCGTCTGCACAACCGACACGCAGCCCCAGTATATCGAGCCAATATTTCTCCTCCCGAATGTTCACAGAATTCCGTTTATATCCCCGAGACCACACAAGGTTTACACCCTTCTTCTCTTTGGGGGCTTGCAACCATTATGTGGAATGGGAGTCACATCCCTGATCATGGTAACAGAAAAACCAGCCATCTGTAAGGCCCTTAAGGCCGCTTCCCTTCCGACCCCAGGGCCTTTAACTCGAACCTCGGCAGTTTTCAGACCTAAAGCCATTGCCTTCTTTAATGCACTCTGAGCTGCCAACTGAGCACCAAAGGGGGTACTTTTCCTGGAACCTTTAAAGCCTATCTGTCCTGGACTCGAGCAGGCTATAACATTACCATTCATATCCGTAATGGTAACAATAGTGTTATTAAAGGTAGATTGGATATGGACAATTCCATTAACAATGATCTTTTTCTCCTTTTTGCTCTTCGTAGCCTTTCCTGCTTCCTTGGCCATTATCCCTCCGGGGGTCTATTTTTTGCGTCTTCCAATTATCCTTCTCGGTCCCTTCCTTGTTCTTGCATTTGTATGAGTTCTCTGCCCTCTCAGGGGAAGGCCCTTTCTGTGCCTTAATCCCCTATAACATCCCATGTCCATCAGACGCTTTATATCCATGGATACTTCCCGTCTCAGATCCCCTTCAACCCTATGAGACTCATCAATAATCTTCCTGATTCTTGTTACCTCCTCTTCGCTCAGTTGATCTGATTTGGTGTCACAATCCACTCCCGCTATCTGCAAAATCTTCCGAGAATTACTTCTACCTATACCGTAAATATAGCTCAGAGCTATCTCGATTCTCTTTCCCCTTGGTAAATCAACACCAGCAATTCTGGCCACTGCATTCTCCTTTACTACATCCCCAGTTTCAGTCCACCTCAGGCGGATCAGCTATCCCCTTCCTGAATCCCGTTAACTGACCTCCATGAACTATCTACTAGCCCTGTCTCTGTTTATGCCGAGGATTATCGCAGATTACCCTAAGCACACCTTTCCTTTTAACTATCTTGCAATTCTTACATCTCTTCTTTATAGATGACCTAACCTTCATGATCTATCTAACTCTACCTAAACCCCGTTTCATAAAACCCTCGTAATGCCTGGTCAATAAATGACTCTCTATCTGGGTGATCGTATCCATGCCTACGCCAACCACAATCAAAAGAGCTGTTCCCCCAAAATAAAAGGGGACGTTTAGTCTGTAAATCAAGAACTCAGGCAAAATACAGATAATAGAAACGTAAATAGCCCCACTGAATGTTATCCTTGTGAGCACTCTGTCAATATATTCGGCTGTACTTTTGCCAGGCCTAATACCAGGAATAAATCCCCCGTATTTCTTCATATTATCTGCAACCTCAGCAGGATTAAAATGAATGGCCGTGTAAAAGTAACAAAAGAAAATTATAAAAGCCACATAAAGTAAGGAATAGATAGGCCTGCCTGGTGCCAAGGAGCTTACAACGAATTGGAGCCAACCAATCTGCTTCACGTTTAAGAAATTCGCTATGGTAGCTGGAAACATAATAATAGAGGAGGCAAATATCGGGGGAATAACGCCAGCGGTATTCACCTTTAGGGGAAGATGCGTGCTCTGCCCTCCATACATCTTCCTTCCTATAATCCTCTTTGCGTACTGGACTGGTATCCGTCTCTGGCCTCTTTCAACGAAAACAATAACCCCAACAGTGGCTATCATAAGAACAATTAAAAGAAGTCCGAAAAAGGGACTCATCTCTCCTGTACCCATGAGGCGAAATGAATTGCCAACAGCTTCGGGCAACCTGACAACAATTCCGGAAAAAATGATTAATGATATACCGTTTCCGATACCCCTTTCTGTTATCTGTTCGCCAAGCCACATCAAAAAAGTTGTACCAGCGGCTAACGTTATCATGGTCATAAGTCTAAAGGCCCAACCCCCTACCGGAACAATCAAGGCCCCTGCGGGGCTTGTCATACTCTCCAGACCTACCGATATGCCCAAACCTTGGATGAGGCTAAGCATTACGGTCCCATATCGTGTATACCTTGTAATCTTCTTTCGCCCAGCTTCTCCCTCCTTCTTCAATTTTTCCAAATGGGGAACAACTACTGTGAGAAGCTCAAGAATAATAGCCGCACTTATGTAGGGCATTATCCCTAAGGCCATTACTGACAGCCTTCGTAATGCCCCACCTGAAAACATATCAAACAGACCAAATAAGGTGCCAGCTTTTTCAGTGAAGAAGGCAGCCAAAGCAGCTGAATCAATACCAGGCGTTGGGATATGACACCCTATCCTGTAAACAGCCAGCATTAAAAGAGTAAAAATTATTCTTCTTTTAAGCTCAGGGATCTTTGTTATATTTTGAAAACCGCCGATCACTTTAAAACTACCTCTACCTTACCACCAGCAGATTCAATCTTTTCTTTTGCTGCCCGACTTACTTTATTAACCTTTATGTCTAAAGGATAAGATAGATCCCCCTCTCCCAAGAGTTTTATTGCCCCAGCCTTTTTTAGCAGACCAGCCCTAAGTAATGTGTCTCTGTCTACAATTTCGCCTGATTTGAAATGCTTAAGATCCCTTACATTAATAATTTCATACTGTTTCCTAAAAATATTTGTAAAGCCCCGCTTTGGAATTCTTCTCTGCAGAGGCATCTGCCCCCCTTCAAATCCTAAAGGGGCTCCTCCGCCAGAACGTGAGTTTTGCCCTTTTGTCCCCCTGCCTGCAGTTTTTCCGCTTCCTGAGCCTTCTCCCCGACCGAGTCTTTTTCTCTTTTTCCTTGAACCTTTCGGTATCATCAATTCATGCAGTTTCATATAGGCACCTATAAATCCATGACCGCTCAGGCCAAGATCTCCTCTGCAGTCTTCCCCCTTGATCTTGCTATTTCCGCTTGGGTTCTCAAAGACATAAGTCCATTAAGGGTCGCCTTAACCAAATTATGGGGATTGTGGGAACGCAAGCATTTGCTAACAACGTTACTGACACCGGCAGCCTCTAAAACTGCCCTCACTGCTCCTCCAGCTATAATACCGGTTCCAGGGCGAGCTGGCTTAAGCAGAACAGAACTCGAACCACATACACCGATTACCTCGTATGGAATAGAGCCTTTTAAAAGTGAAACTGGCCTCATATCCCTTTTGGCCCTTTCCCCTGCCTTTCTTATAGCCTCTGGTACTTCATGTGCCTTTCCAAGCCCAGCACCTACCATACCTTTACCATCGCCAACAACTACTATAGCGCTAAAACTAAACCTGCGGCCTCCCTTCACAACTTTAGCAACCCTATTAATATAGACAACCTTCTCTATTAACTGTACATCTTCATCTTCTTTAATCAATTACCTCTCCCTTATGTGGTTTACCCTTATTAAAATTCTAGACCATTCTCTCTAGCCGCATCAGCAAGCGCTTTAACCCTCCCATGGTATAAAAAGCCGTTCCTGTCAAAAACAACCTTCTGGATACCCATTTCTGTACCTTTCTTTCCGATAATCTCACCAACCAATACCGCACCTTTTATGTTACCACTGATGCCTTTAGCCTTGGGGCTAAGTTCCTTAAGGATTGTTGATGCAGCTACTAGAGTTCTCCCCGCGCTATCGTCTATGATTTGGGCATAAATATGCCTCGCTGTCTTAAAAATAGTTAGACGTGGTCTTTCGGGTGTGCCTCTTATTTTCTTTCTTACCCTCTTTTTCCTTCTCAACCTCGCCTGTCTTTTGTCTTTGATAGAGACCATAATGGATTATATGTAAGTCACGCATCTCCTTAGCCTGTTAGAAAGAGACCGTCGCCATGTACCCTGGAGTGAAAAACCCAAAAGTTTCTAACAGGATTTACTTTTTTGCCGCTGTCTTTCCTGCCTTTCGTCTAATCATTTCTTCCAGATATCTGACCCCTTTTCCTTTATACGGCTCTGGGGCTCTAAAACTCCTAATCTTGGCTGCGGCAATCCCTAAAAGCTCCTTGTCTATCCCATTCAAAACTAACTTATTCTTTTCATCAAGCTGAACCTCTATTCCTTTAGGAATATCATATTTAATGGGACTTGAATAACCCAGATTAAGTACCAACTGCGTACCTGAACGTTCAACCCTATATCCTACACCGATTATCTCAAGAGTCTTCTTAAATCCCTCAGTAACCCCCAAAACCATATTGGCTATCAACGAACGAAAAAGACCGAAAAGTGATTTTGACTCTTTCGAGTTATCAGCAACTGACAACACTATCTGTGAATCATTGATATCTAATGTTACCTTAGGATGAATAAAGCGCCTGAGCTCACCCTTAGGTCCTTTCACAGATAAGATTTCTCCCTCAAGGTTAACCTCTACCTCTTTTGGAACAATAATTGGTTTTTTGCCTATCCTTGACATCGCCTTAGGCCCCCTCTATTGGCCTAATTATTTACTACCAAACCGAGCAGATAACCTCCCCGCCTACTCCCATCCTTCTTGCCTCTCTATCTGTCATTATTCCCCTGGAGGTTGAAATGACATTGATGCCTAGACCATTTAATACCTTAGGCACCTTCTTACACCTTGAATATAGTCTGCAGCTCGGCTTGCTTATCCTTTTAAGGCCTTTGATAACAGGGCTCTTGTCCTCGTTATATTTTAGATAAATTACCATAATCCCTTGTTTGTTATCTTCAATTATCTTGTAGTTCCTTATATATCCTTCAGTCTTTAATATCTTAGCTATATTAATCTTCATTTTGGAGCATGGAATCTCCACCTTATCATAGGAGGCCATGATCCCGTTTCTGATCCTCGTTAGCATATCCGCAATGGGGTCAACCATCGTCATTGTGCATCTCCCGCTATTGCTCGCCTACCAACTCGATTTAATGACACCTGGTATATCACCTTGTAAGGCCAAATTTCTGAAACAAATCCTGCAAATTCCAAATTTTCTCAAAAAACCCCTACTTCTACCACAAATAGGACACCTGTTATACTTACGAGAGGAAAATTTCGGCCTTTCCTTTGCCTTTGCAATCAAACATTTTTTCGCCAACGCAACCTCTTTCTCAGCTCCGAAATAATAATCCCATCTTCTCCAGCATAAAGCGACCTTCTGCATCCGTCCTGGCAGTGGTAACAATAGTAATATTGAGGCCCTTCACCTTATCAATCTTGTCATAATTGATCTCAGGAAATATAATCTGCTCCTTAATGCCTAATGAATAATTACCCCGGCCATCGAAGGACTTATCTGATAAACCTCGAAAATCTCTAACCCTGGGAAGTGTTACATTAAAAAGCTTATCTAAAAAATAGTACATTCTGTCCCTTCTTAATGTGACCCTACATCCTATAGGCATTCCTTCCCTTAGCTTAAAGCTAGCAATGGACTTCTTGGCTCTTGTAACAACAGGCCTCTGTGCGCCAATAAGTGCTAATTCCTCCACAGCTGAGTCGAGAACCTTAATATTATGTATTGCCTCACCGAGACCCATGTTGAGGACCACCTTTTCAGGCTTCGGTGCCTCCATGATATTTCGATACCCAAACTCTTTTACCATGGCTGGCACAATCTCTCTCAAATATCTTTCCTTTAATCGGGGCACGCTCATCTGTCTTTTTCATGCGTTACGATTTAGCAATCGTAGGCCTTCTTCTACCTCAAGATTTTAAGATCAAAATTACTTGTCTAAGATCTCTCCACACTTTTTGCAAAACCTGACCTTGCTGCCATCCTCAAGCATCTTCTTACCCACCCTTATTGCCTCGGCACACTTTCCGCAGACAAGCATAAGATTAGATATGTTAATTGGAGCCTCTTTTTCAACAATACCCCCCTTTGCAGTCTTAGGTCCAGGCCTGGTATGCCTCTTGACCATATTGAGTTTTTCTACTACGGCCCTTTCTTTCTTGGTTATTATCTTCAAGACTGTGCCGATCTTCCCCTTTTCCTTGCCAGTCATTACCATTACCTTATCATTCTTTCTTATGTAAAATTTCTTCTTGGTCATGCTGTATAATCTTGCAGCTAAAGTACCTCAGGGGCAAGAGAGATAATTTTCATAAATTTTTTCGCCCTTAACTCCCTAGCCACAGGGCCGAAAATTCGTGTTCCAATTGGTTCATTTTGCTGACTGATCAGTACAGCCGAATTATCATCAAATTTTATGTATGAGCCATCCTCCCGCCTAATCTCCTTCACTGTCCTGACTATAACTGCCCTTAAAACATCACCCTTTCTTACCTTGCTATTAGGCAAAGACTCTTTAACAGATACCACAATGACATCTCCAACCCTTGCGTATTTTCTCCTTGTCCCGCCAAGCACCTTTATGCAGTAAAGTTTCTTGGCACCGGAATTATCAGCTGCATTCAATAATGTTTGAGCCTGTATCATAGTTCCTAATACCAGAATATCTATTAAATTGAGACCCATTAGAAATGAGGAAATTCAGCTCCATTAATCCAAGATGTCTAATACCCTCCATCTCTTCAGCTTACTTATCGGGCGACTCTCAATGATTCTAACTTTATCGCCTATCTGACATCTATTATGGGGATCATGTACCATGTATTCTGCCCGATGCCTCGTGTACTTTTTATATTTCTTATGCCTGGCCAATCTTTCGACCAGTATCTTTACCGTCTTGTCCATCTTGTTATTCAAGACAACGCCTGTCATCTCTTTTCTTTTCCCACATCTCTCCATACTATGCCCCAGCTTTATCTTTCACGGCTTCCTTCTCTCTAAATACAGTCTTAACCCGGGCAATATCCCTTTTTATCTTCTTTATAGAAGTATGGTTACTTAACTGACCTGTCGCCATCTGGAAACGAAGATTAAATAACTCCCTCGCTAATTCCTTCTCCCTCTCCACTAATTCTTGGATACTCAATTCTCGTAGCTCCTCTGCCTTCACGGTGTTACAAACCCCTACTTAAAAATTTAGTGGCAAAGGGTAATTTATGGCCTGCAAGCCTAAAAGCCTCTTTGGCTACCTGGCTACCAACTCCCTCTATCTCATATAAAATCCTGCCAGGCTTTATTACTGCTACCCAACCTTCGACATTACCCTTTCCCTTCCCCATCCTTGTCTCAGCAGGCTTCTTAAATGTTGGCTTGTCTGGAAAAACCCTTATCCATATCTTACCACCCTTCTTGACATGTCTCGTTATTGCGATCCTTGCAGACTCTATCTGTCTGGCAGACATAAGACCGCACTCCGCTGCCTGGAGGCCAAAATCACCGAATGCAAGATCTGAACCTCTATGGGCCTTCCCTTTCAGCCGCCCCTTTTGCACAACTCTATGTTTAACCTTTTTTGGGCTTAGCATAGAATTCCTCTTCTATTTTATCAGGCCAAATTTCACCTTTAAAGATGGTTACCTTTACCCCTATTACCCCATAAGTTGTAAAGGCCTCAGCAAATCCATAGTCTATATCTGCCCTTAGGGTATGCAATGGCACCCTACCTTCTCTGTACCATTCTCTCCTCCCCATCTCTGCACCTCCGAGCCTCCCACTGCAAGAAATCTTTATACCCTTAGCACCAAATCTCATGGCCGAGGCAACACTCTTTTTCATAGCCCTGCGAAAGGCTACCCGGCGAACTAGTTGTATAGCTATATTCTCTGCGGCCAATTGGGCTTCCACCTCCGGCCTTCTTACCTCTTTGATATCAATAAAGACCTCCCGTTTTATTTTCTTCTCAATTTCCTTTCTCAAATTTTCTATCTCTGCCCCTCTCTTGCCTATTATAATCCCCGGTCTCGATGTATAAATCCTTAGCCTTACCTTGTTGGCAGCCCTATCAATCTCTACCTTAGATATACCAGCCTGAGAAAGGCGTTTTTTCAAAAATCCCCGGATCCCATTGTCTTCTATGACCAAGGAGGCAAACTCCCGACCGGCAAACCACCTGCTATTCCAAGTCCTATTAATGCCTAATCTGAATCCAACCGGATGTACTTTCTGGCCCACTAAACCCTCCTTCTAATGAAGTTTATAACCCCTTCTTCATAATTTCTCCATTACTCCCTTGGAAGCCTATCGCTCATCAAGTATAACTGTTAGATGACTGCTCCTCCTTCTTATCCTTGTTGCCCTACCCATAGCCCTTGGCCTAAATCGCTTTAAGGTTGGTCCTTCATCAGCATATATATGCTTTATAAATAAATTATCCACATCGATATCAGGATATTGGCTGGCATTGGCAAGAGCCGAATTGATTAACTTACGGACAATAGGGGCCCCTCTTTGTGGAGCGAACGTTAATAAGTTGAGTGCCTCTTGAACTTTTTTCCCTCTTATCTCCTTCATAAGCAGTCTGGTTTTCCTGGGAGACACCCGTATATATTTCGCAATAGCCCTGACTTTCATCTCTTATATGAACCGTCAATAACTTTGACTCTACTTTTTCTTCCCTTTCAAACGTGACTTTTTGTCACCTCCAGCATGGGCATAAAATGTTCTTGTTGGCGAAAATTCACCTAATTTATGCCCTACCGTATCTTCGGTGATAAATACCGGAACGAACTTCTTCCCGTTATGCACAGCAAAGGTCAGACCAATAAACTCTGGTAATATAGTAGACCGCCTAGACCATGTCTTGATAACCTGATGGGTGTCCTCCTCCTTGACCCTGTTTACCTTTTTCATTAAACTCTCATCCACAAAAGGTCCCTTCTTTACTGAGCGCGGCAACCCTTTCTCCTTTCCTATTTCCTTCTTTTAATAATCAATTTTTGGCTTATTTTGTTGCGCCTTGTCCTAAAGCCTTTCGTAGGAACGCCCCAAGGTGTAACCGGATGCCTCCCGCCCGATGATTTCCCTTCTCCACCTCCAAGTGGATGATCAACCGGGTTCATAGCTACACCTCTTACATGCGGCCTTCTTGCAAACCAACAAGCCCTTCCCGCCTTACCGAGGGAAATATTCTCATGATCTAGATTTCCTAACTCCCCAATGCCAGCCCGGCACTCCAATAAGATCATTCTTACCTCGCCTGAGGGGAGCTTCACCTGTGCGTACTTCCCTTCCTTAGCCATCAGTTGGGCATACCCCCCCGCACTTCTTGCTAGCTGTCCACCGCGGCCGATATGTAATTCTATATTGTGTATATGGGTACCCGCAGGGATATCTCTTAAAGGCATCGTATTACCTATCTTGACCTCCACACCAGCTCCTGATTGCACCCTATCACCAACATGTAACTTGTCTGGGGCCAATATATAGGACTTCTCCCCATCTAAATAGTGTAGGAGGGCAATTCTTGCAGACCTATTGGGGTCGTATTCTATGGAGGCCACCCTAGCCGGAATATTATCTCTATTCCTTTTGAAATCAATGACCCTATATCTCCTTTTATGACCCCCTCCCCTATGTCTCAGCGTTATCCGGCCCCTAGAATTTCTGCCGCCTGACTTCTTTATTGGCTTCAATAAATTCCTTTCTGGCTTACTAACTGTAATCTCTTCAAAGGTTGATACCGTCTGAAACCGCCTTCCAGGCGAGGTTGGATTATTCTTTTTAAGTGCCATACCTTGACGCCCCTTTAGATACCCTCAAAAAACTCTATGTTCTCACCGGGAGCAAGTCTTACAATCGCCTTTTTCCAGTCTGCTTTTCTTCCCACATTTCTTCCTACTCTGCGTTCCTTGCCCTTGACATTCATTACCCTTACGTTTAGTACCTTCACCTTAAATATGCTCTCAACAGCATTTCTAACCTGTATCCTATTAGCACGCCTGTCCACCTCGAAGGCAAGCTGATTGGACTGTTCTTTTTGTTTCGTACCTTTCTCTGTGACCAGAGGTCTCTTTATTATCTGATAAAAATCCATCACTCAGCAAGGACCTCCTCAACTCTCTGTAAAGCAGGTTCGACAAATAGGAGATGTTCATGACTCAAAATATCATATACATTGAGTCCTTCAGCCCTTAAGAGTTTAACCTTTCTAATGTTTCTGGAAGATTTTTCAAGGTTCTCATCTGGCTTTTCCGTAACGATGAGAACATTATCCAAATCAAGGTTCTTTAAGATTTCAAAAAATTTCTTGGTCTTTATCTCCTCAAGATGTAGGCTATCAACTACGATGAGTTGACCAGTCTTGAATTTATCGGCTAATGCCATCCGTAGGGCTGCCTTTCTTACCTTCTTATTAATCTTAAATGAATAATCTCTTGGTAGAGGCCCGAAAGTTACGCCACCCCCCCTCCTCAAAGGTGAAGATGCGGCTCCTACCCTGGCCCTGCCCGTCCCTTTCTGCCGCCATAGTTTTCTACCGCTCGCCTTTACCTTAGATCTATTTTTGGTCGAAGCACTACCAGAGCGAGAACTGGCCAACTGGGCCTTTGTCACCTGATGCATTATATCTTCTCTGACCGAAACGTCGAAGATCTCATCCCTTAGGTCTCGCTGAAAAATCTTCTCACCCTTTACGTTGTATACATCAATTGCGGCCATTAATCGAACTCTCTTGACGGTAAAAAATGTCCAACTCTATCCGCCGCAGGCGGGCTAAGCGCTTATCTCGACTCTTAAAAAGCTCCCCCTACTGCCAGGAACTGCACCCTTTAGTAAGATTAAGTTCTTTTCCTTTATTACATCAACCACCTTTAAATTCTTTACGGTTACCCTTTGATGGCCCATCCTGCCAGGAAGCTTCTTGCCTTTCATCACCCTGCTTGGGGTTGCACTGGCACCAATTGAACCTGGAACCTTGTGTGAGCGAGAACCGTGACTGGTATCTCCTCCACTAAACCCCCATCTCTTCACCACCCCAGTAAAACCCCTCCCTTTGCTAATGCCTCTTACGTTTACCAGATCTCCGACATTAAATATCTCTGAAGTTATTTCCTGTCCAAGCTCAAATGAATCAACGTCATCTACTTTTATCTCCTGTAAAAAGGCATGACCACCTTTTCCGGCTGCCTTAAAATGACCCAGTACCGGCTTATTGAGTCGTCTATCCTTTTTCGGCTGAAAGCCTATCTGAATAGCATTATATCCCTCTTTCTCTATCCTCTTGATCTGAATTATATAACACGGGCCAACCTCAAGCACAGAGACCGGAACGCTTTCCCCATTCTCACGAAAAACACGGGTCGCACCAATCTTCTTTCCCAAAATACCCCTGACCATCGTCTCCTCTTCCTCTAAAGCTTTATCTCCACATCCACACCAGCGGCAAGATCCAATTTCATAAGGGCATCCACAGTCTGCTGAGTAGGTTCCAAAATATCTATCAACCTCTTATGCGTCCTTATCTCAAACTGCTCTCTGGATTTCTTATCGACGTGAGGCGACCTTAAAACACAATATTTACTAATCTCCGTTGGAAGTGGTATTGGACCAGCAATCTTTGCTCCAGTTCCCCTGGCGGTATCCACAATCTCGGAGACAGACTGATCTAAGAGTTTATGATCATAAGCCTTTAACCTAATTCGGATCTTCTGATTGTTCATAACGGCTTCCGTGTCTTACTCTATGATATCACTTATTACGCCTGCACCAACCGTCTTACCACCCTCCCGGATAGCAAAGCGGAGTTCCTTCTCCATGGCTATTGGGGTTATCAACTTTACCTCCAGAGAGACATTATCACCAGGCATAACCATCTCTACTCCTTCTGGTAAGGTAACTACCCCGGTCACATCTGTTGTCCGGAAGTAGAATTGAGGCCTGTAGTTATTAAAGAATGGGGTATGCCTGCCTCCCTCCTCTTTGGTCAGTATATAGGTCTCCGCCTTGAATCTCGTGTGGGGGGTTATAGAGCTAGACCGTGCTACAACCTGTCCCCTTTGAACCTCTTCTCTCTTAATCCCCCTGAGCAAGACCCCAATATTGTCACCTGCCCTGCCCTCATCAAGGATTTTCCTGAACATCTCAACCCCTGTGCACACTGTCTTTTGTGTCTCCCTGATACCAACAATCTCTACCTCATCACCAACCTTTACTATACCTCTATCTACTCTACCGGTTACTACTGTACCCCGACCTGATATAGAAAATACGTCTTCTACCGGCATCAAAAATGGTTTCTCTATGTCCCTCACAGGCTCTGGGATGAACTCATCAATGGCATCCAGTAACTCAAGAACAGGAGCGCAGTTGGGGCACTCCCTCTTGCCGCAACCACACTCCAATGCCTTCAAGGCTGAACCATGTATGATGGGAGTATCCTCTCCTGGAAACTCATACTTGGTTAACAACTCCCTCAGCTCCAGGTCAACCAACTCTATCAACTCCTTGTCATCAACCATGTCGGTTTTGTTTAAAAAGACAACAATGCTCGGAACCCCAACCTGCCGAGCCAACAAGATATGCTCCCTGGTCTGGGGCATAGGACCATCATCTGCACCAACGACCAAGACAGTACCATCCATCTGTGCAGCACCTGTAATCATATTCTTGATATAGTCTGCATGACCTGGGCAGTCCACATGGGCATAATGCCTCTTGTCTGTCTCATACTCTACATGGGCAGTGGCTATCGTTATTCCCCTCTCTTTTTCCTCTGGTGCCTTGTCTATCTCATCGAAGGATACATATTGGGCCTTGCCAACCTTCGACAAACAGAGGGTGATTGCCGCTGTTAATGTCGTCTTACCATGATCTATATGACCAATGGTGCCGACATTTACATGTGGCTTTGTCCTCTTAAATTTTTCTTTGGCCATGATAGTTACCTCCTTAAAATAAATCCCACTTTTAATAGTAAACCCTGTTAGAAAGCTTAGAAGGGGTTTTAAATCCTTCCAAACCAATAATTATCTTCTGCTCCATTCCTACCCTGAAGGACAGGGAGTTCTAACAGGGTGAAGGCAATTTATCAGACTATTTACTCCGCCTTCAGCAGATTAATCTTACCACCGATAATGGGCAAAGGCCTTATTTGCCTCGGCCATCCTATGTGTGTCCTCTTTTTTCTTAAAAGCACCACCTCTTCCCTTAGAAGCGTCAATCAGTTCACTGGCTAATCTTGCTGCCATTCCTTTCTCGCCCCTTTGTGTAGCATATGTAAGTATCCATCTTATGCTCAATGTAGTTCTCCGTAAAGCTCTAACCTCAGTAGGAACTTGATAGGTAGAACCACCAACCCTCCTCGATCTTACTTCTACCATAGGTTTGATATTTTCGACAGCCTTCTGAAAAAGAGGCAAAGGATCTTCCTTGGTCTTCTCATGGATAATATCAAAGGCCTCATAGAGTGTGGATTGAGCTAAGTTCTTTTTCCCTCCCTGCATAATTCTATTAATGAACTTAGCAACTAATTCACTCTTATAGTTTGGATCAGGCAAGATCTGCCTTTTTGCAATTGCTCCTTTTCTTGGCATTCCAGTGCCCCAAAAAAATAGATTATAAGCTAAATACCCTTAGGCCTCTTGGCCCCATATTTCGAGCGACTTCTCCTGCGATCTTCAACGCCTGAGCTATCTAAGGTGCCACGAATTATATGATATCTGATCCCTGGTAAGTCCTTAACTCTCCCGCCCCTGATCAGAACAACAGAATGTTCTTGCAGGTTATGTCCAATCCCCGGTATATAGGAGGTGACCTCAATTCCATTTGTCAACCTTACCCGTGCAACCTTACGCAGGGCCGAGTTAGGTTTCTTGGGGGTCGAGGTGTACACCCTGATACATACACCCCTCTTTTGAGGGCACCCTCTTAGAGCCGGTGTTTTGATCTTCTTCTTTACACTCTCTCGCCCTTTTTTAATGAGCTGATTAATTGTTGGCATTCATTTTCCTTCCAAAAAAGATATCCCGCCCTCCATGCTTGAAATATCTCTATCCTATCAAAATATCCTAACGCCTTTAAGTGATTATTGTTCCATTTCTACATCTAATCCCCTGTATATACTCAGACCTGTACCCGCCGGTATAAGCCTGCCCATAATAACATTCTCCTTAAGACCCCTCAGATAATCTATCTTACTCTCCACGGCTGCATCCGCCAAGACCTTTGTCGTTTCCTGAAAAGATGCAGCTGATATAAAGCTATCGGTGTTAATCGATGCCTTTGTAACGCCCAACAAAAGGTGTTCACCAATAGCTGGTTTACCCCCTCTTTCAATAACTTCCTGGTTCTTCTCCTCAAAACGCCACCTCTCTACCTCCTCTCCCAGTAAGAAATCTGAATCTCCGACGTCCTTAACTGCCACTCTCCTCAACATCTGTCTGACAATCACCTCAATGTGCTTGTCGTTTATCTTAACACCCTGGAGGCGATACACCTTCTGAACTTCATCAACAAGGTATCTGGATAGCTCTTTGGGGCCTTTTATTCTTAAAATATCATGAGGATTAGCCGAGCCTTCCATGAGTGCTTCCCCGGCCCTCACATAATCTCCATCAAAAACGCTTACATGTTTACCTCTGGATACGATATATTCAACTGGTTTACCAACTTCAGGGGTAATAATCACCCTCCTCTTACCTGATACATATTTCCCAAATGATACTGTTCCATCAATCTCACTTAAAAGGGTATGGTCCTTTGGCTTCCTGACCTCAAATAATTCTGCAACCCTTGGCAAACCACCTGTAATATCCTTGGTCTTTGTGGTTTCTCTCGCAATCTTGGCCAAAACATCACCGGCATGAACCTCATCTCCTGCTGAAACCATAATAATAGCACCTGTAGGAAGGAAATACCTGGCTGCCGCCACTGAGTCACCCGAAAGCTGGATTGTCTTGCCCTTGGCATCTTTGATAGAGATCCTCGGTCTAACCTCTGTATCACCAGATGCAACAATAACCTTACTTGATTTGCCAGTTACAGGATTCACCCTCTCCTGCATTGTTTTACCTTCATAAATATCACCAAATTTTAACCTACCAGAAACCTCGGTCAAAATCGGTATTGTAAAGGGATCCCATTCTACCAAGAGCTCACCGGGATTTATCTCCCTTCCATCATTAACCTTGATGATAGCCCCATATATAACCGGGTAGCGTTCCAATTCTCTTCCACTTCCATCCACTACCCCAATATCCCCATTCCTATTCATTACTACGTGGTCCCCTCTGGCATCTAGTACCGTCTTGAGATTATAGAATTTAGCCGTTCCACTATTCCTGGCCTGGATTGTAGATTGCTCTACCTTTCTAGTTACGGTACCACCAATGTGAAATGTGCGCATAGTGAGCTGTGTGCCTGGCTCGCCAATAGACTGGGCAGCGACGATACCTATTGGCTCACCTATATCAACCTCTCGACCATGGGCTAAGTCCCGACCATAACATTTGCTGCAGGCCCCTCTCTTTGTCTTGCAGGTCAATACTGATCTGATTTTTACCTTTTCTATCCAAGACCTTTCTGTCCTTTCAGCAGCTGCCTCATCTATTTCCTCATTGTACCTAAGCACCAGTTCCCCCGTTATCGGGTCAGACATATCTTCTGCTGCGGTTCTGCCCAGAATTCTCTCTGAGACAGTTTGAATCACCTCGCCGGCCTCAGTTAATGACTCTACCCAGATCCCGTCCATAGTACCGCAATCTTCCTCTGTAATACAGGCATCCTGGGCCACATCTATCAATCTCCGAGTCAGATATCCTGAATTAGCTGTTTTTAGGGCCGTATCTGCCAACCCTTTTCTTGCACCATGGGTAGAGATAAAATACTGCAAAACTGTCAAGCCCTCCCGAAAATTTGCAGTAATAGGTGTCTCAATAATCTCTCCAGAGGGCTTTGCCATTAAGCCCCTGATGCCTGCCAACTGCCTCATCTGATCTTTACTCCCCCTGGCCCCAGAATCAGACATCATATATATTGGATTAAAGCTATCACCCTTTTTCCTCCTTCCATCCTGATCCACTACTTCCTCTACAGCCATTTCATCCATCATCTCAGAGGAAATTAACTCTGTGGCCTTTGTCCAGATATCAACTACTTTATTGTATTTTTCACCGTCTGTAATCAAACCATCACTATATTGTCGTTCAATCTTTTTTACCTCATTTTCGGCCCCCTCTATAATCTCATGTTTTCTTCTTGGGGTAACCATATCCTTGGTTGAGATAGAGACACCGGAAATAGTAGCATACTTATATCCTATGTCTTTAAGCCTATCCGCTAAAATAACTGTTGCCTTGGTACCTAAGGAGCGATAACATTCGTTAATAATATCCCTCAGTTCCTTCTTGGTAATTACCCTATTTACCATCTCAAAAGGTAAATCCGCAGGGAAAATCTCATAGAGGATTACCCTTCCAGTAGTTGTCCTAACAATCTGGCCATTAATTCGAACTCTTATGGAAGCATGGAGAGCTAACTCACCAGCGTCGTAGGCCATCCTAACCTCTTCAACATTAGCAAAAATCATATCTTCACCTTTGCAAAATGGCCTCTCTTTGGTCATATAATAGATACCTAATACAATATCTTGGGTTGGAACAATTATAGGATCGCCATTGGCTGGAGAGAGGATGTTGTTCGTGGAAAGCGTTAATGCCCTGGCCTCAATCTGGGCCTCTATAGAAAGGGGGACATGAACAGCCATCTGGTCACCATCAAAATCAGCATTAAAGGCAGTGCAAACCAATGGGTGAAGTTGAATAGCCTTACCTTCAATAAGAACAGGTTCAAATGCTTGCATACCGAGTCGGTGAAGAGTAGGGGCTCGATTTAGCCAAACACAGTGTTCCCTAACTACCTCATCCAAGCAATCCCATACCTCTGGTGCTTCCTTTTCGACGAGTTTTTTAGCTTTTTTGAGGGTGGCTGCCAGACCCTTTTCCTCCAGCTTATTGTATATAAATGGCTTAAAGAGCTCTAAGGCCATCTGCTTTGGAAGTCCACATTGGTGCAATCTCAAATCAGGACCAACTACAATCACTGATCGCCCTGAATAATCCACCCTCTTTCCAAGTAAATTCTGTCTGAACCTGCCCTGCTTACCCTTAAGCATATCACTTAGTGATTTTAACGGCCTCTTATTTGCACCAGTAATAGTCTTACCTCGTCTGCCGTTATCAAACAAAACATCTACAGCCTCCTGTAGCATCCTTTTTTCATTTCTAATTATTATATCAGGGGCATTTAACCCCACAAGGTGTTTCAGTCTGTTGTTCCTATTTATAACCCTGCGGTAAAGATCATTGAGATCTGATGTAGCAAACCTCCCCCCGTCTAAAGGCACCAAAGGTCTTAGGTCCGGTGGTAAAACAGGGATAACACCCATCATCATCCACTCTGGTCTATTCTTAGAGGATCGAAATGCATCGACTATCCGAAGACGTTTTGAAAGTTTCTTCCTTTTAGGTTCTGATTTGGTGCCAACAATCTCAAGCTTCAGTGTAGAAGCAAGCTTATCCAAATCTAACTCCTTTAGCATCCTTTGAATAGCTTCAGCCCCCATTCCAGCCTCAAACCCGTCTCCATAGTCATCTTTAGCCTTTAAATACTGCTCTTCTGTCAACAAGGCACCCTTTGCTAAGGGTGTGTCTTTTGGATCCATAACCACATAATTCTCAAAGTAAAGTATCTTTTCTAAGGTTTTAAGGGTCATATCCAAAAGCAAACCTATTTTGGAGGGGATACATTTCAAAAACCAGATGTGTGCCACCGGCGAAGCTAATTCAATATGACCCATTCTCTGTCTTCTGACTTTAGAGTGTGTGACTTCTACACCACACTTCTCGCAGACAATACCCCTATGCTTCATCCTCTTATATTTTCCACAGAGACACTCGTAATCCCTTATAGGGCCGAAGATCTTTGCACAAAATAATCCATCTCTTTCAGGTTTAAAGGTACGATAATTAATAGTTTCAGGTTTTTTGACCTCGCCGTAAGACCACTCTCTTATCTTCTCAGGTGAAGCTATAGAGATCTGCATCGAATTAAAGCTTAAGGGGTCCTTTGGCTTTGTAAAAAAACCATATAAATCTTCCAAGGCTTCCTCCTTTGTCAGCTCTCTTTATGATAATCTAAAAGAGCCTCAGGTTCTCCGTCCTCGTTTAGCTCTACTTCTAAACCGAGACTCTGGAGCTCTTTTACCAAAACATTGAAGGACTCTGGTAGGCCAGCTTCTAAAAAATTATTTCCCTTTACAATCTTTTCATACATCCGTGTTCGGCCAGCTACATCATCCGATTTGACGGTCAAAAACTCCTGCAGGGAATATGCCGCTCCGTAAGACTCCATTGCCCAGACCTCCATCTCGCCCAAGCGCTGACCTCCAAACTGGGCCTTACCACCAAGAGGCTGCTGGGTAACTAAAGAATATGGACCAATGGAGCGAGCATGGATCTTATCAGCTACCAGGTGATGGAGCTTCATCATATACATGATACCAACAGTTACCTGGTGATCAAAAGGCTCCCCTGTTCTACCATCGTACAAAATCGCTTGACCGCTGGCAGGTAAACCTGCCTTCTTTAAACAGTCCACTATTTCGTCTTCCGTTGCCCCATCAAAAACAGGTGTAGCCATATGTAAACCGTCTCGCGAGTAATTCGCATATGCCCTAAGTTCCTCATCAGAAACTCCAGCAAACATCTGATTATATTCTTTAGAATAGATTTCTTTCAACTTCTTTCTTGCTAACCTTCCATCTTTCAAGTTGTCCACCAGCTCTGCTATCTGGTGCCCAAGTTCACGAGCAGCCCAACCAAGATGGGTCTCTAAAATCTGCCCCACATTCATCCTAGACGGAACACCCAGAGGATTTAAAACTATGTCTACCTGTGTACCATCAGCAAAATATGGCATATCCTCTACAGGCAGTATGAGAGAAATCACGCCTTTATTCCCGTGTCGACCGGCCATCTTGTCACCAACAGCCAGCTTTCTCTTGACAGCCACAAATACCTTTACCATCTTAATTACTCCGGGGGATAGCTCATCACCCATATCTAACCTCTTTATCTTTTCCTGAAAAACCTCATGTAATTTTTCTACCTGCTCGCGATACTGGAAGACTATTGATTCCATCTTCTCAATTACTTCCATTTCCGCCTCAATATTCGCTCCCTGCCAATAATCTATAGGAATCCCCTCCAAACACTCATGATCGATAAGCTGACCCCGTTTTAACAAAATGTCACCTGTCTCCTTATGCCGCAAACCTGATTTGAGGCGTCTTCCCTCTAAGATGACCGCCAACTTCTCCCGGGCATTCCTGGCTATAACCGCGATCTCATCCTCCTTATCCTTTGTTAATTGACTGATCTCAGCAGCTTGAATAGCCTTTGTTCTTTCATCCTTTTCTACCCCTCTACGGGAAAATACCTGTGCATCAATAACTATGCCCTCTACACCAGGCGGTACCCTTAACGAAGTATCCTTCACATCGCCCGCTTTTTCACCAAAGATAGCTCTCAAAAGCTTTTCCTCTGGTGATAACTGAGTCTCACCCTTAGGAGTAACTTTGCCGACCAAAACATCACCTGGCCCTACTTCAGCCCCTAAATGTATAATACCGCTTTCATCAAGTTTGTTTAGGGCCTCCTCCCCCACATTGGGTATGTCTCGAGTAATCTCCTCTTTTCCAAGTTTCGTGTCCCTTGCCAAAACAGTGAACTCTTCTATGTGGATGGAAGTAAAGACATCGTCCCGTACCAACCTTTCACTTACCAAAATTGCATCTTCGAAATTATAGCCGCCCCAGGAAAGAAAGGCTACTATTACGTTACTACCTAAGGCAAGCTCACCTTTATCCATAGCAGGGCCGTCTGCAATAATATCACCCTTTTTTACCCTATCCCCTTTCTCTACGATCGGTTTCTGGTTGTAACAAGTACTCTGATTCGAACGCCTGAATTTTAGTAACTTATAGATCTCAACACCCTCCTCCTCTCTCTCTGATCGAATAACTATACGAGAGGCATCAGCGCTCTCAACAATCCCGTCTCTCCTAGCGACAACAGCTACACCTGAGTGCCTCGCTACAATTTTTTCAATGCCTGTTCCAATAAACGGAGACTCAGTTTGCAAAAGAGGTACAGCCTGTCTTTGCATATTGGAACCCATGAGGGCCCGGTTAGCATCATCATGTTCTAAAAAAGGAATGAGTGATGCAGCGATACTTACCAACTGGTTTGGGGAAACATCCATATATTTAATCTCCTTAGCCGGGACCAGACATGCCTCACCCCCCTTTCTGGCAGCTACTACATCCCTAACAAAACGACCATCAGGATTGAGTGGCTCATTAGCTTGTGCAATAGGGTAATCCCTTTCATCCATAGCTGTTAGATACTCTATGTTATCCGAAACAACACCACCTTCAACCTTCCGGTAAGGTGTTTCGATAAAGCCAAAATCGTTTACGCGAGAATAGGTGCTTAGAGAAACAATCAAACCAATATTTGGCCCTTCAGGGGTTTCGATGGGGCATATGCGACCATAATGGCTTGGATGTACGTCTCTAACCTCAAATCCGGCCCTATCCCTTGTTAATCCTCCTGGACCAAGTGCACTCAAGCGCCTTTTGTGAGTTATCTCTGACAACGGATTAGTTTGGTCCATAAATTGGGATAGCTGGCTTGACCCAAAAAACTCGTTGATTACAGCCGAAACAGGCTTGGGATTAATCAAATCACGAGGCATTAAGGTATCGACATCCTGCAGGCTCATTCGCTCTTTAATAGCCCTCTGCATCCTAATGAGCCCAATCCTGTATCCTTCTTCCAATAACTCTCCCACTGATCTAACCCTGCGATTTCCCAGATGATCTATATCATCAACCGTTCCCTCCCTAACACTCAACCTCACCAGCTCCTTAACCGTCGCCATTATATCCTCTTTTCTCAATGTACATACCTCTAAGGGAACATCTTGGTTGAGCCTATAATTCATCTTCAAGCGACCTACTTGGGAAAAATTGTAGGTGGAAGGATTAAAAAAGAGCCCCTTAAAATAGCCATTGGCCATCTCCTGTGTAGGAGGGCTCGTCGGCCTCAGCTTCCGGTAAATATCGAGAACGGCATCATCGGTGGTAATGACCTTGTCTAAAAGCATAGTATCTCGTATAGATGCATTAACCTCTGGGGAATCTAAGACTAATAATTCAATCTCCTCAATTCCTTTCTCTTGTAGAAGCTGTAAACTCTTCTGCTCAAGAGTTTGATTTGTCCTTACCAAAACCTCTCCTGTCAGAGGATCAACTATATCGTGTGCGGCGACCCTTCCCTGGAGATAATTTGAGCTCACCTGTATCTCTTGCATACCGATATCACTCAGGTTTTTGTATAACTTTTTACTAAACCTCTCACCTTTTCTGGCTAAGACCTGTCCGCTTTTTGGGTCGACTATATCTTCAGTAATTTTTTGTCCCTGGAGGCTATTTAGGTCCGAGAAACACTTAAAAGAGCCCTTATCGACTAAGATCTTCTCTATTTCATAAAAATGGTGCAGTATTTCCTCCTCGGAATAACCGAATGCCTTGAGAAGCATAGTTGCTGGAAACTTTCTTCTCCTGTCAATCCTAACAAAGAGGTTATCCTTGGTATCAAATTCAAGGTCAATCCAGGAACCCCGCAAGGGGATGATTCTTGCGGAATAAAGAGGTTTCCCGCTGGCGTGCGTCTTTCCCCTATCATTATCAAAAAACACACCAGGAGACCTGTGAAGCTGGCTAACAATCACCCTCTCTACACCATTGATGACAAAGGTTCCTCTTTCGGACATCATTGGTAGGGTACCAAAATATATTTCCTGCTCCTTAATATCCCGGATATTCTTACTGCCAGTAACATCGTCAAAATCAAACACCAGGAGTTGAACAACTATTTTAATTGGTGCCTCATAGGTCATCCCCTTCCTGAGGCATTCCTCCTCATCATACTTCACATCCTCAAAAAAATACCTTACAAATTCCAGCGAAGATGTCTGATTCAAATCATGAATAGGAAAAATTGTTTTAAATGCTCCTTGAAGCCCGATGTCTTTGCGCTTTTCAACTGGAATATCCTTTTGCAAAAAACGCTCGTAAGAATCCCTTTGCACATTTATAAGATCGGGTATATCAAGGATAGTTTTTATTCTCCCAAAGTCTTTTCTAGGATAATACCTTATAGTATCTACTTTATTCACACTCCGATCTCCTTATAAACCTTGTTAAAACTCATGCTTTTGGATGCGTACCAAACATACCATCAGCATAACCAAAAAATAGGTTCATGATGAGAATCTATTTTATCTCAACCATAGCCCCAGCCTCTTCAAGCTGTTTCTTGATGTTCCCCGCATCTTCTTTTGAAACACCCTCTTTTACCTTACTGGGTACATTGTCAACTACTTCCTTGGCCTCTTTTAATCCCAAATTTGTTACAGAGCGAACAACCTTAATCACCTGAATCTTTTTATCCCCAACTCCTGTTAACATAACATCAAACTCTGTTTTTTCCGCCTCCTCTACCTGCTCAACTTTTTCAGGAGCAGTAGAAGCTGATACGGCTACCGGGGTAGCAGCCGAAACACCAAATTTCTCTTCAAACACCTTTATTAATTCAGAGAGTTCTAAAACTGTCATATTCGAAATGAACTCAATCACATCTTCTTGACTTATCTTATTAGTTGTCTTAGTTGCCATATCTCCTCAAAAACCTCCCTGTTAAAGTTTCATTATCTCTAGGTATCAATCTTTTCGAACCAAAGCCCGCGCATCAATTAATACTATTTATGCCTTTTGCCTTTTTATCGCCTCTAAAACAGTGACCAATCGTCTGAGCATTTCAGATACTGTTCTAATAAAGGAAGTTGGTACGCCAGAAAGAGAAAAAAGAAGTTGCGAAAGAAGAACCTCTCGAGAAGGAAGCTGGGCTAATCTTTTAATAGCAGCCAACTCAACAATTCTACCGTTTATCTGGCCAATCTTTATCTCTAACGCCTCATAATCCTTACTGAATTTCGTCAAAACCTTTGCAGGCGTAACCACATCATCATAGGTTGTAGCTAAGGCACAAGGCCCAACAATATAATCTTTTAACACAGCCGTCTCTGTATCTTGACACGCGATCAACAACAGCCTATTCTTCACAACCTGAAACTCGATATCGGCTTTTGTCAACTCGCGCCTCAATTTTGTAAGCGCCTCTACATTCAATCCCTGGTAATCAACCACAAAGCTTCCGCTGGCCCGTGCAAGCCTTTCCTTCAAGCCGCCTACAATATCTTCCTTTTCCTTCCTCTCCAAAGGCAGAAATCACCTCCCCCCTTGCCCACAATAAAAATTATCTTTGTATCACCATTGATTGCTGGGGTAAATCGGTAAATTGTAAACAAGTTCTCAGGCCTTGTTCAAAACCTCCAACACGGTTTACCTAAGGAGATCTCGAACATAGACCGGATCTACTTTAATGCCTGGTCCTATACTGGTTGATATAGCTATGCTTTTTAGATAGGTTCCCTTGCTGGACGATGGCTTTAACTTGAGGATAGTATCGAGAAAAAAGGCAGCATTTTCCAGAAGCTTTTCAACCCCAAAGGATACCCTCCCTATTGAGCTATGTATGATCCCTGCCTTATCAACCTTGAAATCAATTTTTCCTGCCTTTAGCTCGGTGACGGTCCTGGCTACATCAAAGGTTACAGTACCAAGTTTTGCGTTGGGCATCATCCCCCGTGGGCCTAAAATACGGCCTAACTTTCCCACTATGCCCATCATATCTGGAGTAGCAACAGCCTTATCAAATTCAAGCCACCCTTTCTGGATCTTCTCCGATAGATCTTCAGAGCCAGCAAAATCCGCCCCAGCTTCCAATGCCTCCTTCTCTTTTTCTCCCTTCGCAAAAGCAATTACCCTAACTGGTTTACCAATCCCATGAGGAAGGGAAACTGTACCCCTTACCATCTGATCAGCATGGCGTGGATCAACACCTAACCGAACGGACACATCTACCGAGGCATCAAACTTCACATATGAACTATCTATGGATAATTCAAGAGCCTCCTTGAAGGTGTATTTTTTCAGCCTATCCATTTTTTTACCAGCCTCGATATATTTCTTTCCTCTCTTAGGCATATCATTCTTTTCCTGGGGCTTGGTTATTTTGTCCATCTTCAACAGTAATTCCAATACTACGGGCCGTACCCTCAATAATCTTTGAGGCCCCTGGCAAGTCGACAGCGCTGAGGTCTTCAAATTTCAGTTTAGCTATCTCCTCTATTTGGGTCCTGGTCACAGTTCCCACTTTCTCTCTCCTTGGATCAGAAGAACCCTTGGCTATATTCGCTGCCTGCTTTAAAAGAACAGAGGCAGGTGGACTTTTAGTTATAAAAGAGAAAGATTTGTCTGCATAAACCGTTATGACTACAGGGATAATCATACCCTCCTGATTTTGTGTCCGAGCGTTAAAGGCCTTACAAAATTCCATTATATTAACGCCGTGTTGTCCCAGTGCAGGACCAACTGGTGGTGAAGGGTTTGCTTGTCCAGCCCTTACTTGCAATTTGATCGTTGCAATAACTCTCTTTGCCATATGCCCTTCTATATTTTCGTAACCTGTACAAAATCAAGTTCAACTGGGGTTGAACGCCCGAAAATACTTATCAAAATCCTTAGCTTAGCCTTATCTGGTTTTACTTCCGCTACAAATCCGTTGAAGTTAGTAAATGGACCATCGATCACCCTAATCTCGTCACCCTCTTCAAAAAAGAACTTCGGCTTTGGCTTTTCCTTTCCAGCCTCCATCCTCGTAAGGATTCTTTGAGCCTCCTCCTCAGAAATCGGAACAGGCTTTGTCCTCTCACCCAGAAATCCTGTTGTCTTGTCTATACTTTGGACTATATGCCATGTTTCATCAGTCAGTGCCATTTGAATCATTATGTAGCCAGGGTAGAATTTCCGAGAAGATGTCTTTTTCTTCCCTTTAACCAACTCTATGACCTGCTCAGTAGGCACTATTATCTGGTCAAAAAATTCCTCTTTCCCCAAGGATTTGATTTTTTCTTGTAAGGTTTCCTTTACCCTGTTTTCGAATCCGGAATAGGTATGGACTATATACCACTTTAACTCCATATGAAGACCTGACTTTTACCTATAATTATCTAACTACATTCTTTATTATCTTCACCAAGCCTAAGTCCACAATACCCAGAAAAAAGGCAATTAGAAATACCAATACGAGCACTACCGCTGTAGTAGATAAAAGTTCCTTTTTTGTAGGCCAGGTCACCTTTTTAAGCTCCACTTTGGCATCGACCAAAAACTGCCGAGCCACGATAAAATATCTTCTGGGTGCAGATACAATATCCTCTTCTTTCTTATAAACGTCTTTTTTCAACGGCGTTGGCCGAAGATCTTCTTTCTCTGGAATGGCTACCCTGCCAACTTTCCTTTGTTCAGAAATGCCGACGGTTATGGGTACATTTGATCTCTTACTAATTGCCCTTCTTCTGCGTGCCTTCTTTTTTTTCATAACCCATGAAATACCGTTAGAAAATCAATTTTACATCGCACATTGGACAACACCCATCCATTACTGATGAAATTCTTCTAAAAATGGCAGGCCAGGAGGGATTCGAACCCCCAACACCCGGATTTGGAGTCCGGTGCTCTAACCGTTAGAGCTACTGGCCTACATAAAAACAGTTTCTACTTGGCTTCCTTATGAGCCGTATGTGTCCGGCAAGATGGACAGTATTTCTTAAACTGCAATCTATCCGGAGTTCTTCTTTTGTTCTTTGTAGTTGTGTAATTCCTGTGCCTGCATATTGTACAAACCAAGGTGATAATATCCCTCATATGTATAGCTCTACTCTATGATATCACTTATTACGCCTGCACCAACCGTCTTACCACCCTCCCGGATAGCAAAGCGGAGTTCCTTCTCCATGGCTATTGGGGTTATCAACTTTACCTCCAGAGAGACATTATCACCAGGCATAACCATCTCTACTCCTTCTGGTAAGGTAACTACCCCGGTCACATCTGTTGTCCGGAAGTAGAATTGAGGCCTGTAGTTATTAAAGAATGGGGTATGCCTGCCTCCCTCCTCTTTGGTCAGTATATAGGTCTCCGCCTTGAATCTCGTGTGGGGGGTTATAGAGCTAGACCGTGCTACAACCTGTCCCCTTTGAACCTCTTCTCTCTTAATCCCCCTGAGCAAGACCCCAATATTGTCACCTGCCCTGCCCTCATCAAGGATTTTCCTGAACATCTCAACCCCTGTGCACACTGTCTTTTGTGTCTCCCTGATACCAACAATCTCTACCTCATCACCAACCTTTACTATACCTCTATCTACTCTACCGGTTACTACTGTACCCCGACCTGATATAGAAAATACGTCTTCTACCGGCATCAAAAATGGTTTCTCTATGTCCCTCACAGGCTCTGGGATGAACTCATCAATGGCATCCAGTAACTCAAGAACAGGAGCGCAGTTGGGGCACTCCCTCTTGCCGCAACCACACTCCAATGCCTTCAAGGCTGAACCATGTATGATGGGAGTATCCTCTCCTGGAAACTCATACTTGGTTAACAACTCCCTCAGCTCCAGGTCAACCAACTCTATCAACTCCTTGTCATCAACCATGTCGGTTTTGTTTAAAAAGACAACAATGCTCGGAACCCCAACCTGCCGAGCCAACAAGATATGCTCCCTGGTCTGGGGCATAGGACCATCATCTGCACCAACGACCAAGACAGTACCATCCATCTGTGCAGCACCTGTAATCATATTCTTGATATAGTCTGCATGACCTGGGCAGTCCACATGGGCATAATGCCTCTTGTCTGTCTCATACTCTACATGGGCAGTGGCTATCGTTATTCCCCTCTCTTTTTCCTCTGGTGCCTTGTCTATCTCATCGAAGGATACATATTGGGCCTTGCCAACCTTCGACAAACAGAGGGTGATTGCCGCTGTTAATGTCGTCTTACCATGATCTATATGACCAATGGTGCCGACATTTACATGTGGCTTTGTCCTCTTAAATTTTTCTTTGGCCATGATAGTTACCTCCTTAATTTCCCGTTCAAAATTTCTGTAAAGCCAAAAACTAACCAGAAAAGAGAGGCGTCTAAATCTGGAGCCCACGACCGGGATCGAACCGGTGAACCTCATCCTTACCAAGGATGTGCTCTACCAACTGAGCTACGTGGGCATGGCTTCATTAAAACCCGATAATAAGAGCGGGAAACGGGGCTCGAACCCGCGACCCTCAGCTTGGAAGGCTGACGCTCTAGCCAACTGAGCTATTCCCGCTTTTACCCTACATTTTCTGATAAATATTTTCCCCTGGATGGTGGAGAGGGGAGGATTCGAACCTCCGAAGGCAGAGCCGGCAGATTTACAGTCTGCTCCCTTTAACCACTCGGGAACCTCTCCGAAAAAATCCCTCTTGAAGCCAGCGAAGGGAATCGAACCCCCGACCCACTGATTACAAATCAGTTGCTCTGCCTGCTGAGCTACGCTGGCTCTTGAAAAAGCTTAATTTTTCAATATAGCCGGCAAAATTCACAAAAGCAATAAAAATTTTTAATAAATCTAAAATTTTTTCTTATTTTTTAATCCTATGTACATCTTGTTTTTTACCATCCTCCTGATCCTCAGCCCTACAGATTCTCTCTTAATACGCCACTTTTATCACTACACAAATGGAGCCCACCCTTCAAAATGTTCAATAATACGCTCATCCTTGATATTTCTTGTTAAATAATTTATAACAAACTCCGGTGGGCGATTAGCTCAGGTGGATAGAGCGTTGGTCTCCGGAACCAGAGGCCGTGGGTTCGAGTCCCGCATCGCCCGCCATCTACCTGACATCAATGATATCCCTATGGCAATCTGTGTAAAGAAAAAAGCAATTTCTCTCACTACTCCCGGCCCAATAGGAAGATTTACTATACTCGCACAGTGATTAACCAATAAGGAAACCGATCAACGTTAAATCAAGCAACATCAAAATCAACTAATATCTTAAAAGTCTTCACCGCTGGTAAGTTAAGGATTTCTCTTACTCCAGTATACTGAATTATTTCCTCGATGCATTTGTTTATCACCTTCACATCAGGGGCCACAAAGGTAAACCATATATTATAATGGTGATCTCTAAGATAATTGTGGGTTACCTCTGGATATTTGTTAACCACTTCAATAAATCTGTTGATCTTATCATCTGGCACCTTGGCTGCACAGAGAGTAGTGGCAAAGCCGAGCCTTTGAGAGTTGAAATTTCCACCTATCCGCCGGATGATGCCCTTGCTTTTTAATCTTTTCAGCCGCTTAAGAATCTCGCCTTCAGAGCAATTTAATCGAGCCCCCAAATCTTCATAAGGCCTTTTGGTAAGGGGAAAACCTGATTGGATCTCGTTTAGGAGTTTCCTGTCAATATCATCCATACCACAACACCTCTGAACCTTCAAGAAGACGGATCATAAACGCACAATGGCTCCTCAGAGAGGTAATCCCCATGAGCTGCATAGGCCCTCGCCCTGCAGCCACCACAAACAGTAATATATTCACACCGTCCGCATTTTCCTTTATATTTGGAAAGGTCTCGGAGGTCAGCAAAGATAGAAGACTCTTTCCATATATCGGGAAATGTAAATTCCTTCAAATCCCCGGAATTCAATTCTAAGTAGCCGCAGGGCTGGACAATCCCCTCATTTGATATAAAACAGTAGGAAATTGCAGCCAGGCAACCCCTTGTTACGGCATCAAGCTCATGGGTCTTGCTGTTCACCTTATTCCCTTTAAGATGGGCCTCCTGTCTCATTATTCTATAGTATTGAGGTGCACAAGTGGCCTTAAGCTGAAGGGGGACATTACCCTGTTGTTGATAAAACCAGTACAGGATATCTTCATATTCCTGTGCATTTAACTGTTGATGTACCACCTCTTTAGCCCTTCCAGCAGGAACAAGCAAAAATATATGATGTGCAGCTGCCTCAAGACGTACTGCAAGGTCGCAAATGCCTTTCAACTCAGATAAATTGTGGCTGGTTATGGTGGTGTTGATCTGAAATTCAATCCCCTGATCTCTTAGGTATGATATCCCCTTAATAGCGCTGCTAAAGGCTCCATTAACCTGTCTAAATGCATCATGGCTCTCCCTTGTAGCCCCATCAAGAGATATACTTACCCTCTTGATCCCTGACTCTTTTACCTTCTTTGTAATATCAGGAGTGATTAGGGTACCATTGGTAGCCAGGACCATCCTCAGGCCCCTCTTTGTCCCATAGTCTGCCAGTGCAAAGATATCCTTCCTTAGGAGAGGTTCACCACCTGTTAGGATTACGATAGGTTTACCAACCTCTCGTATCTGGTCTAATACCTCCCTTGCCTTGACCGTGTCCAGCTCTTGTGGATAGGGACCAAAATTTGATGACGCTCTGCAATGAACACAATCTAGATTACATGACCGAGTAACTTCCCAGGCCACTATTCGCAGTTGAAAGTTTCGGTGAAAGCTCCCCTCATTTCTCGGCATATAATTTTTCATGCTCAAATAATAACTTAGCTGCCTCTTTGGCAAAATAAGTCAGGATAAGATCGGCCCCAGCCCTCCTGATAGAAACAAGTATTTCCATCATCGCCTTCTCCCCCTCTATCCAACCCTTTTGAGCAGCTGCCTTAACCATGGCATATTCTCCGCTCACATTGTATGCTGCTACTGGAAGGTTGATACGGCTGCGAACCTGGTGGATAATATCCAGATATGGTAATGCTGGTTTAATCATAATAATATCTGCCCCCTCTTCAACATCTATAGACGCCTCCTTCAGGGCCTCTCTTGCGTTAGCTGGATCCATCTGGTAACTCGCCCTGTCACCCAACTGGGGTGCGGAATCAGCTGCCTCTCGAAATGGCCCATAAAAGGAAGAGGCATATTTCACAGCATATGCCAGAATACCTGTATCCTTAAATCCATCTCTCTCCAGGGTATCTCTAATAGCCCTAATCCTCCCATCCATCATATCTGAAGGGGCAACAAAATCAGCTCCTGCCTCTGCATGCGAAAGGGCTATACGAGAAAGTAACTCAAGGGTGGCATCGTTATCCACGATACCATTCCTCATAATCCCACAATGCCCGTGATCCGTATACTGACAGAGGCATACATCAGTGAAAACAACTAGTTCCGGCACCCTATCCTTAACGGCAGCCACAGCCTGCTGAACAATTCCATCCCGGGCGTAGGCCTCGCTCCCCGACTCGTCCTTCTTTTTTGGCAAACCAAAAAGAATCACAGCTGGTATACCCAGGGCAAACACCTCCACTGCCTCTTGGACCAATTCATCAACTGATAACCTATAATGGCCCACTATAGACCGAATAGGCTCTCTTTCTCCTTTCCCATGTCTAACAAACATGGGACAAAGGAGGTCGTCCACCTTTACATGTGTTTCCTTCACCATTCGTCTAATAGTGGGGGTTCGCCTGAGACGCCTGGGTCTAATCATCATCTTTACTCTCCTTCTTCCTCATCGATCAGACAATCGGTCTGCTCAGAAATTTCGATATTATACGACCTTTCATAGGAAAAGGTCCATGAAGCCTTTGGCCTCACCTTTAGCTCATAATTTCAGATTTTTTATTGGCAGAAGATTTACGTATCTAAACGTGTAAATACTCCCACTGGTAATATAAGGGTGGAGGGAATAATAGGCTTAGGATACCACCGGATCTTGGCTATAATACTTTTTAATCAGGCTATCTATATATTTCTCAGGATCTGAAACCGCCTCCCTGGTAATGGTAAAGGCCTCACAGCCAACCCGATCTCTAACTAATTTGAGCCCATACTCCAACTCGCCTGCCAAGTTAAGACATATCTCGCTGATATCCCGATCCTGAACAATAGCAATCCTTACTATCTCGTCAATGGCACTATCTGCTAAATGAACGCTAACTCCCAGCTGGGAAAACAATCCTTTATTCTGGGCCCGTACCTGATCGCACATCTCCTTAAAATCCACGAAAGCAGAGTCAATATCAGATATAGATTTAAGGGTATATTCGGCAATCAAATCTATTCTATCTTCGTATAATTTTAGACCTGATTGGGCCTCAAATTCCTTTGCTCTCTCCGCTATAATCGCTTTCACTCTTTGCTTTTCATTTGCAGCTGCTCTTTCAAATCGTTCTTCCATCTTAGGGTCATTCTTACCACCATCCGAGTCAATCCGCTTAAGGTCTTGCTCTGGGCTTTCAACAAGCTCTGGAGTAACCAACAGCTTCTTTATCGCAGTCGATGGAAGATGCTTTTCAAAAGGCATAAGGGTTCTCTCAACAGCACTGACTAAACCTCTTGCACCGGTCTTCTCCTGAGAAGCCATCTCCGATGATTTTTCAAGTGCCCCGTCTTCAAACTGGAGGCTGATATCATATGCCGTAAAATCCCTTTTCTTACTTAAGATAATAGGGTTATTTGGATTTTTGAGAATTGCAACCAGGTCATCCTTTGTTAGCTCATCAAAGACAACAATTACCGGAAGCCGACCTATAAATTCTGACTCAAATCCAAACTCAATAAGATCCTGCGGCCTTACCTCTTTGAGAATATCCATATTCACCTCAGAAGAATGGATATCTGCCTCAAATCCTATACCTTGACGTTTGAGCCGTTTCTTAATGATATCTGTCAATCCTTCAAAGGCCCCACTCATAATAAAAAGTATATTTCTTGTATTTACTACCTGCTTTTCCCTTTTCCCGGTTCTTCGGTAGTGTTCAATAGCCTCTATCTGTGAGATTGGGTCATGGGGAACCTTCAGGTCTACATCAGTTTCTTCCAACGGTTTTAGAAGGGCCCTCTGTACTCCTGTCCTTGAAACATCATGGCCGATAATATTTTGGCTGGAGGCAATCTTGTCTATCTCGTCTATGTAGATAATACCATTCTCAGCCAGCTTAATATCATCCTTAGCTTCATATACCAGATCCCTCACCAAATCCTCGACATCACCACCTACATAACCTGTTTCACTAAACTTGGTAGCATCACCCTTGACGAATGGAACACCTAACTTCTGGGCGATTAATTTTATCAGATATGTTTTGCCAACACCTGTTGGGCCTATCATAAGAATATTGTTTTTAATCATCCCTACAGAAAAGGGCTTCTCTTTTTTTGACCGTTTACCGAGGGATTGTATCCGGTTGAAATGAGTACAGATTTTCGTAGCCAGCACACCTTTGGCTTGATCCTGCTTAACTACATATCCATCCAAATAGGACTCCAATTCCTCCGGCTTCATATCAAAAGCAGGAACACCATCCTTCTTGATGCCCGTTTTTCCATCTTCCTCTTTCTTCTTGGGCTCGCTCTGTGGAAACAAAAGAGGGGAGACTATCTTTATTCGATCACCGTATTTCTTGGAAAGATAGTCACTTAACTCCTTCTCCAGTTCTTTCTGGCTGGGAATCCTCTGGTCTTGCCCTTCTTCTTTAAAACTATCTTCAAACTCCATTAACCTACCTCACATCAATGTCCTTAGGATTACCTATGACGCTTTAGTCTGTTTACTATAGTCATTATACTTGCCTTTTGCAACCCCTTTTGAAAACTAAGTTCTTGAATCCCCCTTTCATCCTTCCTCCTCTATGGCTAATCCATATTTTCAATTTCCGGCCTTTCCCTCCTAAAAAATACAAGACAAGCAAGCAGCTTTAAACCCAGAACAGCGGTATTAAGAGCTGATAGCGGTGGCTGAAAAGGTCATTGATCTCGATCTTCCCTGAACAATTGCCTGGCATTCTCTTAAGATGAATATTCTTTCATGGACTCCTCATAGAAACTGAAGTAAATTGTCAATCTCTTCCATCTTTCCCTTCTAACAATTCAAGGTTTCAAGACAAACAACCGCTTCTGATGATGATCACTGAATAGAACCAAGTCGGCGAGGTTAGAGTAATGTCCACTTACTCTGTCCCCCTATCATCTTCTGCCTTAAACAGATTCCTGATACTACGTGTATAAGGTGATTTGAGGACTCCCCTTTCGGTTATTATAGCGGAAATGTATTTGGCGGGGGTTACATCAAAGGCAGGATTAAAGGCGTTGACACCCTTTGGACCAAGCAGATGACCGGCAAGGGAAATTACCTCTCCTGGCTCTCTTTCTTCAATAGGGACCAGATCCCCGTTTTTTAGATCAAGATCAAAGGTTGAGAGGGGTGAGGCTACGTAAAACGGGATTTTATTCTCCTTTGCTATCACAGCCAATTGGTAGGAGCCAATCTTATTGGCCACATCCCCATTTGATGCTATGCGATCAGCCCCTGTTATTATTAAATCTATTACCTTTTTTCTCATTAGATAACCGGCCGCACTATCTACTATCACTGTAACCGGTATCTCATCCTCAATCAGTTCAAATGCAGTAAGGCGCATGCCCTGGAGCAATGGTCTTGTCTCATCAACGATTACATGGATATCTTTCCCAGCCTCATGGGCTGCCCTGATCACGCCCAAGGCAGTACCATAACCACACGTAGCTAGGGCCCCGGCGTTACAGTGAGTAAGGATAGTTGCCCTATCTGGGATGAGCTCAAGACCATTGTGACTGATCTTGAGATTTGTCTCAATATCCCTCTCCAACATGATCTGGGATTCCCTTCTGACAACCTCCTTAATCTCCTCCACAGTATTGTTATCCATTCTTTCCACAGCCTTAATCATCCTCCCAATTGCCCATTTAAGGTTGGCTGCTGTGGGCCTGGCGGATTTCATCTGCTGGGCCATCTGCATAAATCTTCTTGTGAAGGTTCCGTATTTCTCCGTCTTAATAGATTGAGCACCTAATGCGAGGCCCATGGCCGCAGCCACCCCAATAGCTGGAGCACCCCTTATAGCCATTGCTCGAATGGCGGTAATGACATCCTGGAGAGTACGACAGACAAGCCATTTCTTTTCTTTGGGGAGCCTTCTCTGATCAAGAATATAAATACAATTATTTTCCCATTTTATTGTTTGAATCATGTTAAAAACCCCATGTCATGGAGAAAAATCGTAACACTTCAGCCACCATAGGCAATCTGCCCAGCTCCGCTGAAACCTCTCCTGTAAACGGTTACGAAAAATCTGCGAGGATAGATAATATCGCCTTATTCCATGCCCTCGGGCCACTTCCTTCTACCTTAATGAGGTCTGGATGACCCAGACCTTTTATATAGGCACCATCTTTATCTTGCATCAAAACAGCCTTGTCCACCACCTCTAGCATCCCAATATCATTTGGGCTGCCCCCAAGGGCAATAGGAAAAATAGGGCCTCTTAGTTGCCTATAGATATCCAGCACTACCTCTACAGCCCTACCCTTATTCCCACCTAAAAGAAGATGAATAAATCGACCCCCGTATACGCAATCAAGGCCGAAATCGGAGGCTTTCTTGCAAAATATCTCCTTATCATGGAGGGGGCTTTTTAACACTATCGGTTCATCAAATTCTCTCTTGGAGGCAAGAATGGCCTGTTCTAATTTGAGGCCAGTCACAGAAGCAATCTCTTCAGGCAGCATTTCCGAAAAACCTTTGAAGGAAAATCTTTCTCTTAGCCTACTGGCCCTCTCAAGTACCTCCTTGATTGGCCTTCCTATAAGTATTGCATTATAACCACCGACCCTTTCATAAGGGTGACCTTCAGGTAGTGTAAAGGTAGCTGGGAAAAATATACCACCACCGTTTTCTACTATAAATGGGCTATCAAGAGACAATCTTTTCCTTAAAAATTCAATCTCAGCCCGGGTCTTACTGCTTGCTATGATAAGGGGGATTCTTAGTGAATGAATAAGCTCTAGGGCCGGTAGTGCTGGTTTGAAATCGTACGTTTCTTCATCTAGCAAGGTGCCATCTAAGTCTGTAAATATCAAAATCTGATCCCGGCTTCTTTTTGAACGGTCAACCATGGAAATATTCTTTAACCTGTTTGATGGCACAAAACTTGCCACACATGGTACATACATCCTTTTCTGCTGGTGGTCGATTCTGTCTGTATTTTCTGGCCGTTATTTGATCAAGTGCAAGGTCCATCTGTTTTTCCCAGTCAAGCCCCTTTCGTGCCAGACCCATCTTCTTGTCTAACTCCCAAGCAAGCTTATTCCCTCTTGCAATATCAGCAGCATGGGCAGCAATCTTTGTGGCAATAACTCCCTCCCTCACATCATCCACTGAGGGTAAAGAGAGGTGCTCACTGGGTGTTACATAGCAGAGGAAATCCGCCCCGGCCCAGCCAGCTACAGCACCACCAATAGCGCAGGCTATATGATCATGGCCAGCGGCTATATCAGTCACTAGGGGTCCGAGCACGTAGAAGGGGGCATTATTACAGAGGCTTTTCTCAAGTTTGATATTTGTTTCGATCTCGTGTAAGGGGATGTGGCCTGGCCCTTCTATCATTACCTGTACATCCTCTTCCCAGGCCAATTTTGTAAGATGACCTAAGGTCATGAGTTCATGGATCTGTGCCCTGTCAGTGGAGTCAGCCAGACAGCCAGGCCTCAGGCTGTCACCAAGACTGAGAACAACATCGTACTTTTTGGCAATGGACAAGAGCCTGTCGTAATATTCATATAAGGGATTTTCCTTTTCATGATAGAGCATCCAGGTAGTCAGAAATGCCCCTCCCCTGCTGACTATGTCAAGATCTCTGCCTTGAGCCTTGAGCACCTCCAGGCCCTTAAGAGTGAGACCACAGTGGACAGTGATAAAGTCAACTCCATCGGATAGGTGCCTCTCTATTATTTCAAATAACCTATCTATTGTTAAGTGGATGAGACCACCTGACTCCTGAATTGCCTCTATCACTGCCTGGTATATGGGGACCGTTCCAATGGGTATTTTCGATGCCCCAATGATTTTCCTCCTTATCAGATCAACATCACCACCTGTAGAGAGGTCCATGACGGTATCTGCTCCTGCCTCTATAGAGATCTCCAGCTTGGACATTTCTTCCTCCAAATCAATGTGATCCGAGGAGGTGCCAATGTTTGAGTTCACCTTTATTAGCAATCCTTCACCAATCCCACATGGCTCTAGATTTCTATGATTCCTATTTGCCGGGATAACAACCCTTCCCTGAGCCACCATTTCCCCAAGGTAGGATGGATCAATTTTCTCTTTTTCAGCTATATACTTAACCTCTGGAGTCAAAACCCCGTCCCTTGCCTTTTTTAACTGAGTCATTATTGCCTTTCTCCTTTTCTCTGTAATGGAGGCTGTACGGCCCCAGGACCTTCACCTACTCTGAACCCCTTGCTGATTGCCCTCCTCGTAAAGTCACGGGCCATCTCAGCCCCTTTTATGACGCTGATACCCATGGCTAAGAATGTAGCCAAGGCTGCTGAAAAAACGCAACCACTTCCATGGGTGTGTTCGGATTCTATGTGCGATCCCCCTAGACGATACACCTCCTTACCATCGTATACTATATCTACACATTCCCTCTTAAGATGCCCTCCGGTGATAACAACATGAGCAGGACCAAATTTCTTGATCCGCTTCGCTGCTGCTACCATCTCTTGTATATTGGTTACCTTATGACCGCTCAGTACCCCAGCCTCATACAAATTGGGGGTCACAACAGTTGCCAGGGGGAAGAGCTGGTCCCTCATTATCGCTATAGCATTGGACTCCAGCAAGGCCTTGCCCGTTGACGAAAGGATTACCGGATCTACTACGACCAGGGGTAATTGATATCTTCCGAGTGTTCTCACCACCGCCTTAATGATACCTGCATTAAGGAGCATCCCAGTCTTCGTAGCATGGGGAGACATATCACTGATTACACTATCCATCTGGGCGACAACAAAATCAGGGGGAACCTTAAGAATATTGTCCACCCCGAGGGAGCTCTGGGCCGTCAAGGCACATATTACAGTTAGGGGATAGGCCCCAAGGGCAAATATAGTCTTGACGTCTGCCTGGATCCCCGCTCCTCCACCGCTATCTGAGCCAGCTATTGTCAATACCTTTATCATCTATATCTATAACATAAAAAGCCGTTTTCTGCTTAAAAGAAAACGGCTGATTTCAAACCGTATCGGGGATGGTTTCTTCAAAAAGGGGTATCAGCCGAAACATCTTTATGGTGATAATGTATCAGTCCGCCTACAAATTTGTCAATCAAATTTTGCCCTTATCTGCTTGCCTTCTTGACTTTAAAGGCTCTTTACCACTATGGTTAATCTTAATGGAACTAAGGATAAGAGAAAATCCCTTAGATAAAAAGGGGAGAGGATGAATAAAGGATTTCGGTTATTATTCTCTATAAATCCGCTTTCCATCACCATTTATCTTACCTTTTTAATCGCCCTTGTATTCCTCACAAGCCCATTATTTCTCGAGATTGTTGAGCTCAAGACGCTGGATCTAAGATTTAAATCACGGGGAACTATGAAGGGAAGCGATGCTATTGTTCTTGCCGTCATAGATGAAAAGAGTCTTGATAAAGAGGGAGGATGGCCGTGGCCGCGCTCAAAGATTGCCAGGCTTATTGATTACCTCTCAGATGATGGGGCAAAGGTCATAGGATTTGATATCGGCTTCCTGGAACCCGATGAGAATACCAACCTTAAACTTATCGATCAGTTTGAACAAAAGATTGAGTCCCTAGGGTTAAGATATGGCCGGATAGAGGAATTTATAAAAAACAGCAAACTCACTGCTGACAATGATCTCATTCTTGCCAACGCAATTAGAAGATCTTCTGCCAAAATAGTTCTTGGACATTTCTTCCACATGAGCCAAGCCGAACTCAAGTACCAAATCGAACAAGATCAGATACAGAGGCTGCTTGATCGGATCAGCAATTCTAGATATTCCTTGATCAGTTATGCGCAACAGAACCTGGATATAGATCCTTTCCTCCGTGCCTATGCCCCTGAACCTAATCTTGAAATGTTGAGTCAGGCTGCCGACTCATCGGGCTATTTCAATGTGGTAGCCGACCAGGACGGCGTTGTGCGATGGTTGCCCCTTATTATTCAATGTGGCCAGGAATTTTTCGCTCCCCTTTCCATTCAGTGTGTGTGGCATTATCTTGACCAACCTCAGTTGATGGTCAAGGTTGCTGATTATGGCATTGAGGGAATCAGGATGGGCGAAAGATCTATACCTACAGACGAAAACGGCAGGATGCTTATAAACTACCTTGGCCCCCAGGGCACATTCCCGCACTACCCCATAAGTGATATACTACATCAAAAGCTTCCCAAAGGGACCTTCAGGGGAAAGCTGGTTCTCGTAGGGGCCACAGCCATTGCAATCTATGATGTAAGGAATACCCCCTTTTCAGCTCTCTTTCCTGGCTTAGAAGTCCATGCCACGGTAATTGATAATATCCTTAAAGGGAATATATTGAATAAGCCTACATGGACATATGATGTACTGGCCATCCTTATACTGGGTTTGCTTACCGGTCTGGTAGTCCGCCGATTGGGTGCCCTGAAAGGAATATTTTTCTCCTCTGTACTATTTGTACTGTATATATGGATAAGCCGATGGCTCTTTATTCGCTGGGGCATTTGGGTCAACATTGTCTATCCCCTTCTAGTCCTTGTTATAATCTATACTTGCCTTACGGCATATCGCTATTTAACCGAAGAAAGGGAGCGAAAGAAAATTAAGGGTGCCTTTACCTACTACGTATCGCCCTCTGTAGTTAATGAGATGTTAAAACATCCTGAAAAATTGCAACTAGGTGGAGAACGAAAGGAACTTTCAGTACTCTTTTCAGATATTAGGGGCTTTACGACTATTGCTGAAGGACTGGCACCTGAGGATTTAGTACATCTGTTGAATGAATATCACACCCTTATGACAGATGTTGTCTTCAAATATAGAGGTACCCTGGATAAATATATGGGAGATGCCATAATGGCCATATACGGTGCACCTCTCGACTTACCGGATCATCCCATCAAGGCATGTCAGTCCGCCCTTGAAATGATACAGGAGCTAAGGAGGCTTAATCAAAAGTGGCTTGGTGAAGGCAAACAGCCTATGGATATCGGCATTGGCATAAACACTGGTTCGATGATGGTTGGGAATATGGGATCAAAAGACAGGTTTGCTTTCACTGTTATGGGCGACTCGGTAAATCTTGGCTCAAGGCTGGAAGGCGCAAATAAGAACTATAGGACCAATATAATAATTGGTGAAGATACCTTTGAGAGGGTCAAAAACGAATTCGTTTGTATGGAGCTCGATTCTGTCAGGGTAAAGGGGAAGACCCAGCCGGTAAAGATTTATGGCCTGGTAGGATATAAGGATCTGCCTGAAAACCAAAAGCTCATTTCAAACCAGTTCACTCAAGCGGTTAATAAGTACAAAAAGAGAAAATGGGATGAAGCAATCCATATCTTTCAGGATATAACCATCAAGGACCCCAACCTGTATGCAGCACAGGTCTACATCGAAAGATGCCTTGATCTCAAAAAGAATCCGCCACCCACTGACTGGGATGGGGTGTATGAAATGACCACCAAGTAACTTAGTCCTTCGACTCATAAATTCGGTAACGAATTTATTCACTCAGGACTTAGTGCTGAGTGAGCAAGAACGGCCCCATAACTTTGCACAATACGTGAGCGTAATTGCGAATCGAAGCACTTAGCCGCACCATTCTTCTCTTGAAACATAAGGACTGGGGTTGGTAATGAGGGAACTGGGGCCTGTTTTAGCTGCCCTGATGGGCAATGGCAGGACAGGCTCTGGCATGCTTACAGAACTAGTGTCTACTTCCCCTATTCTTCCACCTTCTTTTTACGATGCTGGATATAGGCATTGCGGAACGCCACATAGGGGTCAATGGCTGCTTCCTTGAGTGATTCGTAATCCCCGATCCGAAATGAAGTCTCGTTTACACTATCCACGGCCCTAATCTCCAGGTATGGTTCGATGGGATGCACATATGAGACAGGGTTCAAGAACCAATCCCCGATCTTCCCCACGGAGTCACGCAGGGTGGAGGGGCCCAGAACAGGCCACACAATGTAAAACCCGTTGCCGAGCCCATACCTTGCAAGGGTCTGGCCCAAATCTTCCTCGCTCGGATTCAGCTCAGGCCACCTTTTGGCGGGATTTCCAAACCCAAGCACTCCCACCGTGCTGTTTATCAAAAACCTGGTTAATTCTGCACTAGCTGCGCGCCCCTTTCCCTGCAGGATGCAGCTGACCATCCGAATGGGCATGGTGAGGTTATGGAAGAAATTCTTTACACCACTCCTGACAGGCGTGGGTATCACGGCCCCGTATCCCCTTGCAACGGGCTTTAGGACCCAAAAGTATAACCTGTCGTTGAAGTGGAACATGGCCCGGTTCCAAGGGGACAGAGGATCTGCCACTTGCACCACCTCTTCTTCGGTCTCTTCGTCAAAAAAATCCAGATCGTCATCGAGAAAACCCGCCTCAACCTCCCCCTGGTTTAACAGGGTCTGGTCTACTGTGGATGGGGTCGTTTCCTGGTTGTGATGAAATGATTCGTCAGGCGAGGCGGAGGAAGGGGTGGCAACGTGTCTGTGGGCACACCCAACTGAAGAGAAGGCAAGAACTAGGAGGATAAACGTGAGATGCTTTAATTGATTTTCTGCTCCCTTCGTTATCTTTCTACAGGACAGGCAGCTCATTATCATGCACTGGCCCCTCAATGAAATGATAAGAACGCGCTTTTTGGCGGGGAAGTATAGGAAGTTGTGGTCTTGTGTGTCAAGCTCAAATCACACATATGTCGTGGTTGAAAACGTTTTGCCAAATTGGTTTGGGGCAAGTTCTCAGAGCGATCAGGCATTGATACCTTTTCTGTTGACCCGCAAAGGCCTTTACCCTATACTTTCTCCACCCAGAAGCGAGTTCCTATCAAAGGGCTAAGCAGGAAAGCCCTGCTCCATTTCAAGGGCTCAAGCACCAGGTTCTTTGATCCGGCACGGGAAGATAGCTCCCCTGCGTCACATGAAATCAGAAAATCAATCAACCATGCTGAACGGTTTTTCAAAGGTCTATGAGAGAATTGTTTTAGGGCACCCCATGGTTGTACTTATGGTGCTTTTATCGGTGCTTTCGTTTTTTTCATATTTTGTGAAAGACTTTAGACTCGATGCTTCTGCTGATTCTCTGTTATTAGAGGATGATAAAGATTTAAAGGTATATCGTGAAATCATCGACCGGTACAATGTCAAAGAATTCTTATTTGTAACGTTTACTCCTTATGAAGATTTATTCTCTGAGGGATCATTACAGCGTCTAAAAGAATTAAGAGAAGAATTAAAGTCATTAGAAAGCGTTGATTCGGTAGTAACACTTCTTGATATTCCATTGTTAAAAACCTTCGGTATCAAACTTTCAGAAATTACAGAGGAGAATGTTAAGACCCTGGAAGATCCTGCTGTTAATACTGAAAGGGCAAAAAAAGAAATATTAGAAAGCCCAATATATAAAGACTTTGTTCTGAGCCTCGACGGTCAAACCACTGCCTTGCAAATCAACCTGAAAACAGACCCTAATTTTTCAGCACTCTTGAAAAAAAGAAATCAGCTTTTAGATAAAAAGAGGTCTGCAACACTCAGTCAGAGTGAGCAGTCTCAATTAGAAAAATATATGGCTGAGTACGAAGATTACTCCGCCGCTTTGAATGACAAGAGGCATCAGGACATTGAAGAAATTCGATCGATTATACGTCCCTATAAGAAACATGGGGTTGTGCATTTAGGCGGAGTCTCGATGGTCGCCGATGACATGATTACATTCATAAAAAGTGACCTGGTGGTGTTCGGTTTTGGTGTTTTTATTTTCATGGTAGCAACGCTCACCATTATATTTCGTGAAGTGCGATGGGTAATTTTACCACTGCTGAGCTGTGCTTTTGCAGTTTTGTTCATGATTGGTATGCTTGGCTTTCTAAACTGGAAAGTGACTGTGATTTCATCCAATTTCATTTCTTTGATGTTGATACTTACCATGTCAATGAACATTCACTTGGCCGTTCGTTACCGGCAAATGTGCAGAGATATGTCCTCAGGAACCCAGATGGACATTGTGTCTGCTATGGTTAAGAAAATGGTATGGCCGTGCCTCTATACCGCCTTAACAACAATTTTAGCCTTTAGTTCACTGGTATTCAGCGGCATAAAACCTGTCATTGATTTCGGATGGATGATGGCGATAGGCTTATCTGTGACCTTTTTGACTTCATTTTTACTCTTGCCTGCTGCCTTGGTATTACTCAAAAAATCCACTTCCTCGATTACTGACCAAAGACAATCCGCAACCATCTCGAGACTCGCATCGATTGCAGAATTTCATGGGGGTAAAGTAATCATCTTGTCAATTTTGCTTGCCGTCATAAGCGTGATCGGCATTTCAAAACTTAAGGTCGAAAATAGTTTCATAAATTACTTCAGCAAGGAAACTGAAATATACCAGGGGATGAAATTAATAGATGACAAGCTTGGTGGTACAACTCCCCTCGACATTATACTTAACTTTGATGAGCAGCAGGGCAGCAGTACAGCAGATGATAATCTTGTTGACACTGATGATGAGAATTTCCTCGAAGAGGACGACTGGGCTGGAGATCATGACCCGCAAGACTACTGGCTTACACCTTTTAAAGTTAAGAGGATTAAAGAGGTTCATGATTATCTAGCTGGCTTACCGGAGATCGGAAAGGTTCTGTCACTGGCCTCTATTATCAGGGTTGCCGAGCAGCTCTATGAGGGGAAAGAATTTGATGGTCTTGAACTGGGAGTGTTGAATAAGAAGATTCCCGATCGAATCAGATCTAATATGGTAGACCCTTTCGTTTCTGTTGATAATAATGAAGCTCGACTGTTTCTTAGAATTTTAGACTCCCTGGAGGATCTCAGAAGAAAGGATCTTCTGGAAAGAATCCGCACTGATCTCAGTAGTAAATTTGGACTTTCCGAGCATAGCGTAACAATCGCCGGATTGCTCGTTTTATACAACAATATGTTGCAAAGCTTGTTTAAATCCCAAACATTAACACTGGGCCTTGTGCTGTTAGGCATAGGGATCATGTTACTCATCTTGTTCAGGTCCATCGCCCTATCGATAATTGGAATCATTCCGAATTTGCTTGCAGTAGGCATCGTCCTTGGAATAATGGGCTTGATGGACATTCCCCTGGATATGATGACCATAACAATCGCTGCTATCACAATGGGTATAGGGGTTGATGACTGCATTCACTACATGTATAGATTTAAAGAAGAGTTTGCCAACGGCAATTATGCTGAAACCCTGAGACTATGTCATCGAAACGTAGGCAAGGCTATTGTTAACACTTCTATAACAATTATGTTTGGTTTTTCCATACTGGTAATGTCCAATTTCATTCCGACTATCTACTTCGGGGTCTTTACTGGACTGGCCATGTTTATTGCATTGTTATCCGCCCTGGTGCTATTACCAAAACTAATCTTAGTTTGGAGACCATTCAAAACTCATAGCCATTAAGTCATGAATGTTGTGTATTTTCTGGCAAAAAGATTATTTGCCATTGGCTGAAATCCTTCGAACATGTTAAAAAACAAATCCGAATATTAGATGTTTGAAATTTACCTGTTTAAAATATTATTGCCATTCTCACAGACCATTTTGGGGTTATAGGGGAAAATAACTAAAATTTTTGTGAAAAGAGTCACTTCAAAATTCAAAATGCATCTGAGCTCAGGAGAATCAATAACAATAAAATGGGGCAAATTGATTAATGCACATGCAGTAGTGCCTTTTGTGCTGATGGTATTGCTATCTTCGACGGCCTGGGCTGGACCAAGACCGGCCACTGATTCTCTTAAAGGGACCCTCGATCACATCATCGAGGTCCTTAATGATCCGTCTCTCAAAACACCTGGCAAGGAGAATGAAAGAACTAACACCCTCCTTAAATTGGTTAAAGAAAGATTTGACGAGGAGGGTTTTGCCAGGAGGGCATTAGGGGCTCATTGGCAGGAAAGGACCAAAGAAGAAAAACAGGAGTTTGTCAAAATCTTCAGTGATCTTCTGGAACGCACGTACTTAAAAAGAATAGATACTTATCTGGCAAAAGCAGGCAGTTTTTCCGGAAAAAACATTCTCTACCTCAATGAGACTGTGAAAGGGCACTATGTGGTAGTAGAGACTAAGGTTATAACCAATAAGGATACTGAGATTCCCGTACATTACCTTTTTAAAAACAAACAGGGCAACTGGCTTGCCACTGACGTAGCAATTGAAGGGGTTAGCCTTGCTAAGAACTACCGGGCACAGTTCAAGGAAACACTTGCCCGCTCATCATTTGAAGAACTTATTGCGCAACTGAAATCCAAGCAGCAGATAGAGATCACCGGATTGTCTGAGTGATATGCTTGTCTGAGGCCAAGAAAGGCTTGTGCCTCCACCTTTGAATGTTCTAATACGTTAGTTGGTAACCGGCGAATAAAGTCCCCTCCGACATTTCCCACTGTCCGTGGTTGTCATCGAGACGAACTTTGATGTATCTATATCCCAGGACAATCGCCCCGTTTTTAACAATACAAAAATCGAGGCTGGTTCTCACTTCCAGGTACCTATCCGAATCCTTAAAACAAAGGGGATCCGGGGCTAAGGAGAAACCTACTGAAACATCTATAGGTAGAGCCGAAATGGTTTCGGGAATAGTATATCTCCCTGAAAAGAGAAGGCCTATCGCCATCAGATCACCATCTTTATAATCCCTTTCTATATTTCCCAACACGCCCTTAAAACCCAAGTCAAACCTTAATTCAGGTAACAATATTTCCTTACCCAAGGTCAATTTCACATTGGCTATCTTGTAATCATCATTGCGGTAAATGGCACCAATACCAGTTGTTAAAAAGCCTTGCTCAAGAGGTAGCGTAGCACCAAACCGTGCCTCCAGGGCTGAGTGGCCTGCATTGACCTCAAGATAATAGGTGCTTGCAAAGGAAACCCTTGACATGATTATAGTGATGAAAACAACCAGTCCTATGATCTTTTTCATATTCTTAACATCTCAATTTAGAACGAAACTATCAAATGAAATAGGCGAGTGTATAATAGATCAACTTTTCGTACTCGATAATAAGCTCCTTCGTATATTTTCGTTTGGTCCACCAATCTTTTGGATTAAAGAGTTGATAATGGGATGGAAGAGAAATCATCTTGATATCGTCATCCTTGAAGACCTTCTTAAAGGTCAGCCACGCCCGCCGAGAGTGGGTAAGTGTTGAGATCACGATTAATGACTTAAACCCCCTATCAAGCACAAACTTTCGCACCAGCCTGGCCTCATCTATGGTGCTCCCAACCCTATCCTCTGAAGAGAGGATCGCTTCCCCAGGAATCCCAAAACCTTCTATTGCGAGTGTAAACAGATCAAAGTTTGTGGGATAGTCCTTGATCCTTTCCCTAAGGTAATCGAGACCATCTGGTTTGAACTCCTTTGCTCTGAAGATATAAGGGGCAAGCCCTTTCTTGTACGCATCAACGGCCGCAAGTGCATTTTCTAGGCCTTCCCCAGCAAGGCAGACAATGAGATCAGCTCTCTGCGCCTTATGCTCTACAACAAGATACTCACCCAATGTGATGAAAAGAGGAACACGGTAAGATGTCACGACAAAATAGACAATAAAAAGGATAAGAAGTACCCATTTCCACACGGAGAATCTTGGCCTTTTCTTCTCCTTCTTCTTTTCCAGTGCCTCTGGCAGGCCTAATTCATCCGTTTGTTCCGGTACCGGTCCATTTTGGTAATCCATGATCGAAACCCTTTCTTAACTAAAAGTTCCTGGCACTATCAAGTAAAAGGGTGACAGGGCCATCGTTCACAAGGTAGACATCCATCATCTCCTGAAATCTCCCCGCAGCAACCTGAATACCCTTTCCCTTAAGAAGGCTGATGAATTTTTGGTATAAATCATTGGCAGCAGCAGGATCAGCCGCCCGGACAAAAGAAGGTCTCCTGCCCTTTCTACAGTCCCCCCAGAGGGTAAACTGGGATACCACAAGGGCCTCACCGCCTATTTCCAGCAGGGAGAGATTCATCTTTTCATTGCTATCGCTAAAGATTCTCAGGTGTGCTATTTTCGAGGCCAGAAACTCTGCATCATCGCTGCTGTCCTGTACTCCAACGCCCAGAAAGATTAAGAGACCTTTACCAATTTCTCCCACTATCCCACCGCCAACCATTACCTTTGCCGTCTTTACCCTCTGCACGACCGCCCTCATAAAGGCCCTCCTTCAAGATTGGGTAGTGTTTGCTGTGCCTTCTGTGTTAAAACCTTAGAAGCTCGATACCTTCAACAAGGTTAAGACCCGTTATGAAACCGACTTTGATTCTTATCAATCCCTGGATATATGATTTCGCAGCCTATGATCTGTGGGCAAAGCCATTAGGTTTACTCTATCTGGCCAGCCAGCTAAGGACAATGGGTTTTAAGGTACACCTCATAGACTGCCTTGATGTCTACAATCCCCACATGAAACAAATGGGTTACAGGAAAAAGCCTGTTCGGCGCCAATATGGAACAGGGAAATTCTGGAAACAAACCGTTCCCACACCTCACCAGCTCTCCACTATTCAAAGGCCTTATAGCCGCTACGGTATAGACCCCTGGATATTCAGAAAAGAATTGAAGACGGTAAAACGACCTGTAGCCGTACTTGTTACCTCTCTGATGACTTACTGGTACCCGGGAGTGTTCGAGGCGATCCGCCTTGTCAAAGATATTCATCCAGACGTGCCGGTAATACTCGGGGGAATATATGCCACATTATGCCCGGGGCACGCCAGGAACTATTCTCATGCCGATTTAGTTATCTCCTCCTCAGGTCAATGCCAACCAGTAGAATTACGTCAGGTTTTGAAAAAACTTATACCAGATTTTCACATTAAAGAAAACCTTGAATCCTTCTCTCCTTATCCAGCCTTTGATCTGCTCACAAGGATAGATTATGTCTGTCTTCTAAGTTCCTCCGGCTGCCCTTTTCGATGTCCATACTGTGCCTCACATTTCCTGAGCCCCCATCTTCTTAAAAGAGAGCCTCTGGAGTTATTCGAAGAGGTCCTTTTTTGGCATAAAAAATACAATGTACAAGACTTTGCCTTTTATGACGATGCCCTTCTCGTGGATGCCGGCACCCATATCGGTGTCTTCCTAGAGGAGGTGTTAAAAAATAATCTGGCCCTAAGATTCCATTGCCCTAACGGACTTCACATTACCTACATAGATAGATACTTAGCAGACCTCCTTTATAAGGCGGGTTTTAAGATGATCAGATTGGGACTGGAGACCTCTGATGCCAAGCTCGACAGAGAGCTGGGAAAAAAGTTCTCTGAGGGGGAATTCGAACGCAGTGTTATCCACCTTAAAAGGGCCGGGTTTCCCACTTACCACATAGGCGCATATGTCTTGATGGGTCTCCCCGGACAAACCCATGACCAGGTAGCTGAGACCATTACATATGTTGGAAAGGCGGGAGCTATGCCTTATCTAAGCGAATACTCACCTATCCCTCACACGGAGACGTGGAAACAGGCAATAAAGGTGTCACGATTTGATTTGGGATCAGAACCTCTTTTCCACAATAACACAATTTTTCCCTGTTGGAACCAAGATGCTTTTAGGCAAGTTAGTACGTTAAAAAAGATGGCTCAGGATATCAGAAAACAGCTAGGTAGCAAAACCCATCTTGGAATCCCTCCAATCTATTGACCACCCAAAATCCATTTGACAAACACGCGAGCCCTAATGTATGAAGGGGCAGGTTTTTGCCCCTGACCAATCTGAGCAACCCTTTATCAGCTGAGAGTATGGGCCTTTTCTTCAAAGGAGTAAAGATTCC